>OJFG01000085.1_pt1 | contig 57911 bp, 49 predicted proteins | sample 1594071 | NCBI WGS metagenome assembly OJFG01 (sample SAMN05416818, study PRJEB24817) | seawater metagenome | isolation source: Sea water | place: Canada:Atlantic | collected 2013-07 | reverse complement strand
TCGTGGGCTCGGAGATGTGTATAAGAGACAGTCAATATAGTGATAACCGGCATACTGGTCAGTCACAACAATGTTTTCTGGATTATCGCCCAGTAATTTCTTCGCTGCCCAGGCTCCGCGAGAGAAGTGCGTCATAAAGCATGATAATTCTGCTGTGCATACTTGCCACATCCAGCGGTTTTCATTGCCCCGCTGATGACGGGTTTCATCACAATGAACCACTGCCTCATTATGCATAGTCTCTTTAATATCCTGATAGGCAGGCGTCAGCACCGCACTGACGCGGCCTTGTGCTTCAGAGATAGCACCGCGACTGAACGATAAACCAAAGTTTTGCTCGAGCTGTTGCTGGATTTTACTGATACTCTGGTGAAACTGACCCGACTGCATCGCCACATACGCCAGCAGGTTATTGCCCATCTGCCCTTGATTCACGTTGTCGGGTAGTGTGGCTTTTACCGTTTTACTGCACTGACAACACTGGCCCTGATGCAACTGATGTTCGACTACAGAGAATGCTTGGCTGGGAATATCAAATACCTGATGCCGACGATAAGGGGAATCATTGATAGCAATGTCACCACCGCAAGCACAAGTATCGTCGGGATAATAGGTGCGCGTCTCATCAACGGTATCGGCCAGCATCCGCTTACTGCCTTTATGGCCGGATTGCGCACCGCGCTTACGGCCTGTCGGCTTTTTAGCTGGCGCAGAAGAGGACGCCCCCGGCCCATTAGACGATGGCGGACGCGATGAATTACGACTGTTTTGATTCAGTCGGTCTTCGAGGTCATTTAGCCTGTCCCAGAGTGTACTAATGAGCTCATTGGCATCATCGAGATTAGTAGCGACGGGTGGCTTTGTGGGCTGCTTTTTACGTGGCATGAAACCACTCTGACAGACTGGCGGGATCAATCAATAGGATCCCCACGATCATTGAAAATAAATATTACTAACTGTCAATAGGGCCCTGGTGAACGGTTACCCCATTCTCCCGCACCTTTGCGACACAATACTTTGAAGCATTGTTCGATCGCATCAGCGCAAGATCTTTGTTTTCGAAAACCAAAAGAATTGCCGTCACTGTTTGTCTCCACTTCTGGCTCAACGGCTAGCAAATACAGTGCTTGCATCCCACGATCCAGCATTGTGGGGATACCGAGAGGTCTTCTCTGCCCATTTGACTTTGGAATAAAGACTCGCCTTAATGGACTTGCCTTGTATCCAGAGCGTTTGAGCGATGAGATTGCTCGCCATTTTTTAGTAGCACTTTGCCATGTTTCGCCATCAATACCAGACGTTTTACGCCCTTTGTTCTCCGTTACTTGTTTAACCGCAAGGGCTTTCGCATAAAAGGAATGAGTCAATAACCATTGCAGACTTTTAACTTTCCCTTTTCTCCCTTGCTTTACTGCTTTCACAATACGCGCTTGCAATGATCCTACGTAGCGCTTTGCAGCCTTCCAATCGATGTTAGACCAGCATTGCGCTTCGTTTATAGGTGCACATTGTTCATAAGAGCAATTCATTTGCATTCCTAAGCTAAAATCTTATTACAAATTTCTTGTGATTAACCACTCGATGGAAGTGGGCTATGCTTTCGCATGATGTCACGTTCAATACATCTATCCTTGCCATTACAGCAAGGCATTCGCTTTCTCCATCGTCCTTTACCCGCATGCCCGTCATTCATTCTTACGAAGAAACTACCTCAACGAGGAAGCATACGGGCTTACCAAGTTCCACTTTATTCACATAATGGGTTAGTGTCAGTCAATCCGCCGGGGGCACATTAAATTGCGTAACATGAGACTAGAGCATGTTAACTTGTCCACCACACCTTTTGGTTCAAGCTTGTCAGCATCTTTAGCTTGTTTATAATGACGACAGTTAAAACTGTTCAGTTAATTACACATACCATTAATTCCTAGGGCCCAACCGCATGATGCTTGCAGTTTGTTCAACATCACTGTTGAACTTAAGGCTACATTGTCTTTCGAGCTTCACACCTCACCATTGCTAGTAACGCATGTCGAAATAGGAAACCTTCGGCAATACGAAGGGTTGAATCAAAGTTCAACAGTAAACAAAGCGACTTCTTGTCGCACCGAGGCGTTTATACCAGAGTGCGAAGCCCGTTTTATCCCAATAGAGTATTTTGACCTTATCGCGCTTTTTGTTGCAGAAGACGAACAGCGCATCGCGAAACGGATTCAGTTTCATATCCTGCTCAACCACGACAATTAAGCCATTAATCGATTTGCGGAAGTCGACGATATCCATGTACAGGTAAATGTCGGCAGGCTCTACGAACATCTTCATTCGGCCAATGCCTTCATCACAGTAGCAACCCAGTGAGGGTTAAAATTGGTTGGCACGGTAAGTTGGGCATTTCCAAGTTGCAAGAGAAGTTCGCCACCCATTTCTTCAGTGTAGGATTCAACCTTCGTGACTTCACGTTTCACCTGAACAAACTTGCTGCTTGTTCGTTGAAGCCGAATATCGCGACGTCGGGTATAGTAAGTTTGAACATTAATCTGCTGCTGGCGACAAAACTCTACCGCAGTGAGTACGCTTTGTTTTTGTTGCTCAAATAGATTGAGCCAGTCTTGCACTTCTCTTCGTTGATATTGCGGCATGGTCATTCTCCTTAGTAAAGAGAACACCATGCCGTAGCTAACTTATGAATTGAATGTGGGGATTACCGGACGGACACTATAGACGCTTTTAATGGTGCTTTAGACCTGCATGCCCTGCCCTCGCATGACGTTATCACTTACCAGCCTTTTGTCCGAGATTGTTTCTTTAATCGAGACACTAAAATAGCCATCAGCGAACACAAAGGAATTGCCATTCTGTTTGGCGCCAACGTGTACTGTTTAACTGAATAAGTAGCGGCTTAGACAATCTGATTTATGGTTTAGGAAACTCACAAGGAGAACCCATGAAAACTATTTCTCAGCGACAAACACAACTGACTCAACTACTCACCGGCGAACTTAAACCACGTCAAATTATCGGTACTGGGTACAAATACCCTAAAAGCGTTGCCAGCGCATGGTTAAGAAAAGAAATACACAACGAACAAAACCCATCTCAAAGCGTGTCTGATCTATTTGTTCAGACCAACGGTGCACCATTCACAAGTGAAAAAAAAGCTAAATGCTCAAAGATGTATCAGCAGTTGGTAAAGGGCTCATTTGAACTCATAACCCGTAATTTAATTGTTTCTGACTATGGCGTCATGCCAGCCCCTACCAGCGGTATTGACGAAGGATATTGTATCTACATTGAAACAGCTTCAGCGAAGTCACAGCACAGACACGCTAGTGATTAAGCCGAGTATGTTATCGATAAGAAATGGGGTCAAATTCAACATTGGATTGACCTCAATTTCTGACGCATATCAAATTCATATAGCAAGCCCGATAAAAGGATAATTAACGATGACAGTCAGTGGCCTTCACAGAACCGCAAATTGTTACCGTAATTTCGCGGAAGGCCCACACAGAATATAGGTGTGGGATGGATAGCGATTGGCGCTTGCGCCAACATTAAGTGCTGGATATAATTACAGTGTGCACACTAAGACATTAAAACTCCGCGTTCGAGACAAGCATTGCAACGAGCTTAACCAACAAGCTCGACAGATTAACCTTGTATGGAATTATGTGAACGAACTGAGCTCTCGCTGTATTAAGGAGCGTGGTGAGTTTCTGTCTAACTTTGATATTCAAAAGTACACTAACGGCGCTAGTAAAGAACTGGGCTTGCATAGTCAAACAGTCCAGTGTGTTTCCAAAGAGTATGTCACTAGACGTAAGCAATTCAAAAAGCGACAGCTCAACTGGCGAAAATCATTCGGTGTACGACGCAGTTTGGGGTGGATACCAGTCAATTGTATGGCGACATTAGGGTTTGATATATATTTCGACCACGACTTCCAATTAGCTGTCCTGAATACATTAATCTTTAATACGAATTTGTCGTCTTAATCACACTAGGATCCTGAGATACGAGACTGGCAGCTACTTTTATCAAACATTAATGTAAGTTATCAAACTTAAATGTTGCCAGACATCAATACGGGTGCGGCTAAATTCAAGAACGACTCAGTGTTTTTCAATGGGAAATATTACCGCATTTGGGACAGCTACGGCTTATCAAAATATACGTTCCGTACCGCGTCATTTAACGAAGATAGTCGTGGTCGTTGGTACTTTAATGTGGTCGTCTCGTTTGAGGCTGATAAATCCACAGGGGCGCAATCAGTTGGCTTGGATTTAGGCTGTAAAGAGTCCGTCACCGACTCAAATGGTGAAGGTATCAAAGGGCGTGAATATCGTGCGCTCGAACAAAAGTTAGGTATCGCTCAACGCGCTCGCAATAAGCGACGAGTCAAGGCCATACACGCTAAAATACGCAATCGTCGTCACGACGCATTGCATAAATACAGTCGTAAGCTCGTCAATGAGAACGCGGCGATTTTCGTTGGTAACGTCAGTAGCCAAAAGCTTATTAAAACCAAAATGGCAAAGTCCGTGTTGGACGCAAGCTGGGCTATGTTAAAAACAATGTTGGATTACAAATGCGCTAACGCAGATGTTGTTTTTGAAGAAATCAACGAAAGCTACACCACCGTAACCTGTAGTGTCTGTAAAAAGCGCACAGGCCCTAAAGGCTTGGAAGGATTGCGAATAAGAGAATGGGTTTGTGAGTGCGGTGTCACTCATCACCGCGATATAAACGGTGCAAAAAATATTCTCGCGCTGGGGCATCAGCGTCTCGCTGGAGAAAAGGTAGCGGCATAGCCGCCCTAGAACTAAAGGCCGTAATCGCTTTTAGGAATCCTCTTCCTGAGTCAACTCGTTGCGAAGGGAGGGGAGGATGTCAATAGTAGCTCTTTGCTTATGTAATCTGTGGAAATGTCCGACATTGAGCTTTCCCCTTCTTATGGTTTTTGACAACGTGTTAGGTGTATTAATAAGTGTGCTAGTGCTCAATTTTGCTGAAATATATCGCTAAAATTTTGATTAAACTAAAAAAAAAGGCAAAAAAAAAGACCTTGAAATTCAAAGGTCTTAAAAAAGGATTTTAATCAAAAATACCATCACGAACAGCATGCGATAATTCTGCATGAAGCTCTCGGATATCATTGATAATGACGCCGTCATCAATGCCATAGGTTGGACATTTAATACCAATACCTTTGACACCAATACCTGCAATTTGCGCGTCAGACACGGCTAATCGCAAGCTATCTACACAGTCAGGTTTACCATCAGTGATAACAATAACCAGTTTTTTATCAAACCGGTGAGCACACAAGCTAGCAACAGAGCCTTTAACCAATAGCGCAGTAGGAGTACACCCTTTAGGTTTAACTGCAAATTGATTAAGGTCTATTGGACAAGCAAAGCGTTTTGTTAACAACGATTTATCGTCGACCATATGACGAACTTCACACTCCACATTGGGCAACATATCAAGGGCTGATGCCATAGCATAAGCAGCTTGATTTGCTACACGAAATGGTGGAACGTCGTTTTTGTCTTCAGCTTCTTCCATACTCCAAGAAGCGTCTACTATGATACTGACTGCTGCAGAGGGGGCTTTTGCACGCTTTTCATTTCTGAAAATACATGCTGTATTAGGGTTAGTCACTAAGTCTAATACTCGTTGACCATCTAACACACCCCCATCACGCACGTAGTTACGGCGAACACGAGCTTGATCTATTAAGGCACGCTTCATAATCAATTTAATCTGATTAATTTGGCCCGTCACTGAATCTAACTCATGCTGTCTATCATACCCACTAGGAGAGTGATCAATATTACCAATTGAATTAGCTGAATATTCTAGATTTTCCCGATATTCATCTGGGTTATCTGTTGCGAATTGATCAGATAATTCATTGATTGTTTGACGAACTGCTTCGTGCACATCTTGCATACATTCGCTGTCATCAATATTTTCATCCTCAAATGGGTTATTTTCGAATTGATTAATAGTTGGTTTTGAATCGCTAGAAGCTTTATCAGAAGAATCAGCGCTACTCGAATCATCACCATCCTCAAAAGGTTCATCAACGTCATCATTTGCTGAAGTCTCTTGAGGTGTATCTGAGTTACTATCGTCAGTATTGGTTTGTGAATCACTTGAGTCATCATCAGATTGTTCATCCGATGCGCCATCAGAATCATCCCCAGCACTTTCAGTATCCTCATTATTTTGTCCATGACCACCTTCATCAGAATCATCAGAATCATCAGAATCATCAGAATCAGGTTTTTCAGGTTCAATTTGCTGTAAGAAGTCTCGCAACTTTTGAGTGATTTTCAGGCTATCGTAGGTGTCTTTTGCATTAGGTATTTCATCAATTATCGATTCAACCTCCAACGCGTTAGTTTCACCTAGCATGTCAAACAATTGTTGACGCACTTTCATCATGTTCGGCCGGATAACTACATTACCGGTAAACAAAGTAAAACCACGATACACAATGTAATCATTTACGAGGCTAAACGGTGAGGTATATTGCTTCACTGTTTTTCCTGCAAATAGATCTTTGTTCACATAATGCAAATACTTCTTTGCACCCTTAAAATCACGTTGTACTAGCCCTTCCATACGTACGTCTTCAACGGCATTATAAACACGAAACCAACTGCCATTGAGGTTATTTGTAGCATCGAAATCGGTATGCTTTACGTGCCCACCTTCATGAAATGCCAAGCCGATCGCCATATTCACAAAATGGTCATCTGAAAAGTCACCAACACGAATGCTAATAGTTTTTCCATCAGTTGAAGCTAGGCCACTTGTCGTAAATCTCACTTTGACAGAGGCAAGCTGACCAACCAATAACGCAATATTATCGAGACGTTTTCTAGTACGTCTTAATTGAAGTGTATTTGAAACACCCATGGTAATCTCCAAAGTAGTATATGGGAGATAAACCAATCCCTAAGGGAAATAGTTATATCTCCCAAGGTAGGGGTAATTAATCGAAATCGAACTCGTCAGCGGTGACAAACATATCGTCCATAACAGGTTCGACGTCGAATTGAGGGGTAATGGTAGTAGTCGAGGGGGTATCAATGGTTACATCTGCTTCTGTGTCAGTCTCAACACAATCAGCATACCAGTTATCATCTATATCTATGTCAGGTAATTTCCGAGAATCATTAGCACATTCGCGCAACGTTTCCTCATCTTTAAGTAACATGATTAGATTCAACAGCATTGAAAAGCCGTGCCCCTCTATAATATTGTTTTTCTCACCAGTTGGTGCAGGAATAGCATTTTGAACATCGCGTATATATCCAGCAATATTCCCAAGCCCTTCTTGACCTAAAGCAATTTGTTTTACCTTATCGCTTAACTTGGTGAGTTTGTGTAGCGGTGTAGTCGTAACAAAACTGACTAGCTTTCCATCTTTAACGAAAAATTCCTTATAGATTTGATTAACAGTTCGTTTTATATCTGATAAAGATGCCGAAGCAATTTCATCAACTAAACGAGCGTTATCGTCCTCTGTAAGGCCTTGCATCATCAAAACAGGCAGCATGCCAATACTGTTTCTACCAAACCATTCAGACTTTGAGTAAGACAAAGCACTGGCTACTCGATAGAGGTCAATATGTAAAGATTGTAAGTGTGTATTGAGGAGGTCGTCATAATCGTTGTAATAACTCATTAACAGACCATTGAATTCCTCAATTATCACATTGCATCTTTCAATAACATCGTCAACGGAAGAGCGCTTCACAAGAAAGCCTTCATTACCTAACTGCAAACAATTGGCTTGTAAAAAGGTACGTAGTTTTTCTCGTTTAGCGCGAAGTTTTCCACCAACAGACTTTGGAAAAACATGCACTTTAATACTATCGGTTCCTTCTTTAATGAGCGTACCTTGTAGCTCAACAGAAAGTTCGTCAGAAGTACGTGTGTTTTCGCAAATAGCACAGTCAAAGCGCAGCATGGCAAATTGACCGGTAATATCTGAGGGGGTAATAGATTTAACAGAAGCCATAATTTATCTCCAAATATAAAAAAGGGAGACAAATACAACTTCCCTAAGGGAGCAGTAAAATGTCTCCCAATGGGGTAGGTAATTGTAGGTATGACGCTAAGTAATTAGCACCAATTAATTTTGGTCAAAATACCCTTTGAAATAGCATCCAACAGCAAGAATCACACAAGCTGTAAGGAATGCAAAGGGTATCATGAGACCGGATTGTAAAATTGTATCTAGAAAACTCATACTATTCTCTTTGTACACTATGTGACCAGTATATCAGCATAAAATAACAATGTCATTTTACAACAAAATGCTACTGATTACGGCGGACCTCTAAGAACAAGTACGATTTCCCAGACATATAAGACCAAAAGCAAGAACTTCAAACTTAACACCTGAAATGCAAACATGTAGGGGTCTGATTCAGGAGTTTGTATCATTTGAAAGATCAAGGTTAGCACCATGCTGATCACTAAATCGTGAACAGACTTAATGAGCTCTAGTTTATCGAGCAACTTAATCGAAAGAATCAAGCTGACAACGAATATCGCAAACATAAAGTTTTGCTGGGTAGATGCGAGTCCAAATAACGAACTAGCCATCAAACCAGACAAAATGGTTTTTTTCGAATTTTTTGAATTTATAGACATAAGTATCTCCAAAGGGTTATTAAACAAGGGAGACACTTACGACAACCCATTAGGAGTCAATAAAGTCTCCCAATGTTTAGGGTTAAATAATTTAATTACTTTGATGAAGTGATTTGATTAAGTCAGGTAACGGCAAATCAATATCTTCATCAAGTTCTGCATGTAGTAAATCTTCAGCAGCCAAACGTTCATCACTTGGAAGCGATGACGCGTAAGAAAACTGAAAAGAACTACGCAGAGATTTTGTACGCATAATTTTCATTGAATGGCACCACGACACAATTGTTCTTGTAGAGAACGGCATCGTTAAAGCTCCACCATCAAATGCTTTTCGAACATGATCACCAACTTTTATTAGCGACTTGATTAACTCACCGTCTAACGCTGGAAAATGACTTGAAACAATGTCAAATTCTAATTGCGCTGGCGGATAAGGTAATTCGATAAAGCAAAAACGCGAACGAAGTGCTGCATCAACAACCACAGAATTGGTGTAATGCATAGAGCCACCTTCACCAACAGTATTAGCGGTAGCAGCGACTTTCGTGAATTTGTGGGGTTTGATTAAACCAATGCCTTCAACATACAACTCCTTATAATCACACAAGGGATGCAATGCAGACTGCACAGGACTATCAAACTTATCAATCTCATCAATAATGATAAGACCACCATCACGATAACGTTTTATGATATCAGTAGGTACCTGAACAAGCGTTGTACCTCCATCTTCACCACGAGACTCCGTTCTTACGAACAATGTTTCACCACGAGTATCTAAAGAACCACTAATTATACTTACCGGCACACCTAACTTATTTGCCATAAAAAGCAATAGCTCAGATTTACCTGAACCAGTAGGACCATGCAGCCAAAGAGGTTGAACCGCGCGATTTGAAAACCACGATAGAACAACTTCAAAGACATCCATATTCGGTATGTAGTTAAGTGGTGCAGGTATTTTTTCCGAAAACTCTCCCATCGCTTTGTAAGTTAGCACTTTCAAATCTTGAGGAGCCTTAGGGAAAATTGTATTAGCATCAACCGGGGCAACACCAATTTTAGCAGGTTGAACAGCAGTAGGTTGAACAGCTGCAGAAGGTGTAACTGGTAATGATTGAGCAGTAGTCATGATATATCTCCAAATAATTAGTAAAGGGAGACAAACACAACAATCCTTTGTAAGGAGAGCGTATAAGTCTCCCTAAAAAGGGGTAAAGTTTTTATGGGTTAAGTTTTAAAAATGCATGAATAATTTTTGCATTTGCTTCATTTAAAGGTTTGTATGCGATTTTTTTAGCTAATCCCCAGCGAGCGTAGGAACTATCTATACCACCGTTTTCGCAATACTTATCGAACAGGTCGCTAGCAAATAGAGCTAATAATGCATGCTCATCTTCACCTTTATCTAACGCTTCATTTTCGACAACTTGAACACCTCTTATAAAGAGACCGTCAAGCAATCTAGACACTTCATCATCACCCCATTTATAAGCGGTAACCATTCCATTTCTTGACTGCAATCCGTCATCGAAAATCGGCATTGTGGATAATGCAATTTGACGTTTATTTGATGACTTAGAATCTAATGCCTTAAATTCATCAAAGTCAGTCACATGTACGATGTAATCAGCTTTCTTTTCTTTACGAAAATCAGCTAAGCCTTTCTTAACACCATCTTCATAGCTTTTAGTGTCCATCATTTTCTCCAAAGTATTTATAAACTGAGGAGAGACGGCACTATCCTGTGAGGATAGAAACGAATATCCTCAGTCAGGGGTATTTTAAAAAGCACTCAACAACAAAAATCAGCAAGCTGATTTCTATGGCGATAAGTGCAATCTATTTAGTTAAGATTACCTTCAAAAATGGAGCCCACTTTTTTCGGTAAGGAAGTAGCAACAATTTCAACAAAGTGAAACTTGCCTTGTTTGATCAAAGTCGTTAAACCTAATTGTTTAATCTTATTGTTCATCGAATGACGAGAACGTTGACGGATTAACACCTGGTTTTTTAACTTAAGTTCAATGTAAGAATTTTTCATCATAATCACCCTTACATTCTGCCAAGCTGTGCTAATGACGACGTGTCTTCTCTGCCAACAACAATATGGTCTAGAAGAGCGACATCGATAGTACTCAAAGCGTTTTTAATCTCACTGGTAAGTCGAATATCAGCTTGACTTGGCTCAGAGAGACCGCTTGGATGGTTGTGAAACAGAATTACCGCACCTGCATTTTGCTCCAGGACAGTTTTAATAATTTCACGTGGATAAACTGCAGCTGAGTTAATCGTTCCTTTAAATATTTCAAATCTACCAATTAGACGATGCTGTGTATCAAGACAAATCATTCCAAAAATCTCTTGGTGTTCGTCTTGTAATAAGCACTGTAGAAAACTGGTTACGCTTGAAACATCACTGAATGTGCGGCCTTTAAAAAACTTACGACGAGAAATCAAATTCGCCATATCTACGATATCTTGCTCAGTTAACGTATCTGTAGCAATGTAAGTTCCAGTAGCTTCACCTGTAGTAAATTTTTTCATCATCATCTCCAAATAATTAATAAATTCGAGAGACAATGACCCCAATAGGAGTACAAAAAGTCTCCCGAAAGTGGGGTAGTTAAAAATTAAAAGTTTATTTTCTGTTCAGTGACAGAAAGTGTGTTTTGTTTACACCATTGTTCCCGAGTAAAGTGTGGCGTTAAAATTTCACGGTACTGCTTGAAAATTTCAATAACGCGTTTATCAAACTCAGAAATGATAGTGAAACATTGCTCCATAATTTCATCACGTTCACCTAAAGAAATGGTGTACAGCGAAACATGGTCTACTTGCGAACACTGAATACAATATGCGTCTAAATGAGCACGTAATTTTGTTTCCAGTGCATATAAACGACTCTCTATGCATATCGGAAAAATACGTATACCAGGCTTTTGTGAATAGCATTGTGAAGAGCAAATAACACTCTCTACTTTCACATCCAAAAGGTCAGACATTATTTCGTCTATCATTAAGTCGAGGTCTTGATCATTGAGCATCACAATCTCCAAAATTTAAGTAAAATTCGAGAGACAATGAAACCCCAACAGGAGTACAAAAAGTCTCCCGAAAGTGGGTAGGTAATAGTTAACAATTAAACAGTTTTGTTTGAAACTCTACGTCCAATTCCAATTCAGGTTTGGATTCAAAGAGCTTCGCACTTAAGACGTAGTTACTGCAAACAGGAGAAATTCCTGAATCAGTACTTAGTGTTATGTGCAATATCTCTTTATCGAAAGGCCTTGTGCAATCATTATCGATAGCAACAACTAGGACTTCCAGATAAGAGGTTGATTGGTAGCCTACAACTGAAACTTTAGAAAAAAGATAATCAGTATCTGATAAGTTTCCATACTCCAGAGTAATATGTTCAGCAAGCACCTGAGAAAATCTAGGTGGGTAATGCTTTAACAATTCTTCTCGAGACTTCTTTGTTAACTTAAGAAAGGCGCGACCGAATTTAGATTTAGCCATTAGTATCTCCAAATAAAGCTAATCGAGAGACACAATGAGCCCCAACAGGAGTACAAAGAGTCTCCCGAAAGTGGGGTAAAATTAAGCCCTAATACATAACGCAAATAACGAACTGAAATCAGAACATCGGATGCAAACAATGAAATTAGGGTGTGAAAAATCTCTGGACAAAAATCTTGGCTAAGCAAAACTTCACCCAGTGAGGTAGGTAATCATGTAAAACATGACCTTAACCAAAGCGGTTGAGGGTTTAAAGGCAAGAGCCTGACACTGTTCAAAAACAGCCGGAAAAATTTAAAGAGATTCCAACTCTGGAGTGTCAATAGACACAAAAAACAGTATTAATATTAGCGACAAATGATGGGGACGCAAGGCGAACTTGCGTCCATTTATAACATCAACAATCAGTCACCGGCGCTTGTGTAGTCCTTATAATTTCCATACATCCATTGGCGGTCTGCCTGATATTGTCTTCAGTAGGGCAAGATATCTCAGGTTGCGCATACTCGTAAGAGTTACACTGCCCACCTTCTAGAATGTAAGGAGACTGACAGAAACCAGGTTCGTGGGTTTCCTCTCTTTCGAAGAAACATTGCTCACCACTGTCATCAGCTGTTGGGTCTTCACACTCCCTAGTAACCGCTATTGACGACGTCACTCGTTCGCAGCTACTTGATGACGAAGAAACCCAACCTAGGCCATCATCTGGACAACCCAAGTCTGGATGATAATTTTGAGTATCGATCTTCTCACACAAGCTGGTTGAGCTGTTATAGGTATAATCAACATCAGGGCACTCCACGAAGGGCTCAGTGCTGCTTTCAAAATGACATAGACCATCTTCTTCGAGTGTGTGGTTAGGTAAGCACGTCAAACTTGGCGGCGTAGTTGTTAGAATAATGTCTTTATAACAGACGTTATTTAATAACTCGTATGACAAATCACTGCAACTGACGTCCGCGGCCTGAACGTCAGTCTCAACACACTCTGAACCTACAACATTGCCAACGCTACAGGTCACGTTAGGATTTACTCTGTCTATAAATGTGCCTTCACATTGGCCCCCGCCGATATCAACTGAATTAGTAGGGCATTCTAAATTGGGCTCGATGTATTGACGTTCAAAACACAGGTTGAATCGCTGTTCATCACCGTCCTCACATAAGACAGCTTGTTCCGTGACAATTTGATAGATACTACAGCTCGATGTTACTTCATCATATTCATAACCTTCTGCGCATCCCTCTCCCTCTGGCAGAATACCTTCAGAATATTGGCACATGCCGTCGTAAATAACGTGTGATAATTCATCGCAAGTATACGACTCAGGCGCCTCTTCAATCACAGTGATTCTCTCACAGCTAAATGTGAGTGAATTGTATTCAAAGCCGGCCTCAGTATCACAGGTTGGTGTGGGCGGATATGAAACCGGTGACAGGCATTCACCATCAGCATTTTCCTCGCCGTCGCATGTGAGCGTTGGTGGAACCTCATCAATTACGGAAATTCGCTCACAAACACCGCTGACCAAGTTCCAATCACTCTCTGTTATAGGCAGAGGAGGTGCATTGTTTCCGTAAGCATCTCCGGTAAACGGCGTCAAAGTCCCTCCACCAAAAGGCATATTAATAATAGTAATGTCATTGTCTAAATTGATGTCTTCAATGATGTTACTGCCACCATCGCAGGACATTGAGTAAACGTGTCCTCGCTGTGGAGAGTCACTGTAATCAGCAATAGCAGCACTATTAAATAGAACCTTAGAGTGATCTCCCAATCCGTTATGGCGGAAAGCCCAATCAAAACTGAACGTCGATGGGATTAACTGAGTATCCAGTAAAGTGCCATTTACCGAAACTGAAACCTCATTATCAGTGTCTCTTAGGATCTGATAATGATTATCTTGTTCAATTGAAAGACCATCTAAAGGGTATTGATAGGCAATGCCATCAACTATCAAGTTGAGCGTTACAGCCGATGGCGGGATATAAATTGCATCACCAGATGTGTCACTATTTCCTAATAACACACAAGGTTTACCAGGTTCAAGACATGACGCCATCATAGAGATTTCAAATGGTGTACCACCAGCTAATGACATAGGCGTATTGAATACGCCGTACTGATCACTTCCGATAGAACCGTCAATTTCCATTGAGCATTCACCAGTAGCATCATCAACGGGGTCACATGTTTGACTTGCAGTTGTCGTTGTTGTCAATACGCACTCACCTGTTATCGTCGCTGAATAAGGCTCAGAGCAGGTGATATCTGGTGGTGTTATTTCTACCACTTCTCTTGTGCAAATTGTGCCATCATCGCTTAAGTCATACCCACTTCCACAGGTTTTCAAACTCGTGGTGGGCTCTGACCTTACGCAGTTACCCGTTAATCTCAATTCAAATGCTGGAGATGCATCTGGACATGATAAAAATGGTTCAACCGTGTCAAGGTAAGTGTTTACACATTTATACTCTTTCCCATTGGGCTCTATTTCGCTTGGGTCTAGTGGAACAAGTGTAAATGTTGGATCCGCACAATACTCATTCACTGCATAGCCTTCAGCGGGTAATCGACAGACATGGTCCTCTTCGTTATATACATATCCACTTCCTTGGCAGGTATATTCAATATCGCCGACCACTACTGAATCTTCAGTGCGACAAGCCTCAGTATCAAACAGTGGGCTAGAGGGATCAGTACACTCATAGGATGGATAAACATCATCTGTAAATCGTTGACACTCAAATCCATCGGACGTCGGTATTAACGACCACTCTTGCGGACAAGAGTAATCTACGTCGTTGGTACTGACTTCCACACATACACCACCATCATTAATATAATTAAATGGGCAGAACTGAGTGCTGGCTTGTGTTTCTTCTAAATGACATACCAAATTGTTTTTAGATAGGTCATAGTCCACCCTAAAGCCGCTAGGACATGTTACAAAACCTTGATCATAGTATGTCTCGCAGTTTGCGCCTGAACGGGTAGAGCCAAACCCTAACTGCTCACATTGGTCGCTCGGAGTATCGTACTGGTACGTCTTACAATTATCATCCGATGTATCTAGCACTTGTGTGACAAGTGGGCACTGGTGAGTTTCATATGTGGTTTTTTCACAGGTCGTAATGTCGCCATCAACAGGTGTAAACCCATTGGCCACATTACACTCATAGTTATAGTCTTCTTTAACACCATCACATGATTTGTGCACAGGGTTATAGTTAGGATTTGCCGCCGAACAAATCGGTGGTTCCGGCATATAGTGCTCACACTGACCATTCGCATCTACGAAAGGCGATTCACAGTTAGGGTTATGCTCATGGTGATTAAACGTGCAAGTTCCTCGGGCTGAATTATAGCTACCTTCAGGGCAGTATGGGGGATTTGGTATTTCCCTTGAACACGATTGGCCGTCTAACGTATAAGATGGCGTCGCCACTGGACATGAATATGTCTGTGCGATACCAGCATCAGCGCGACAGCTATTAGTAGACCCGAAGAATGTATAGCCAGGCAAACATTCTGGGCTCACAATGACATCCTCCTCACAGAGCCCTCCACCAATATGGGTTCCCGTTCCGCAGTCATATTCGTAGGGATTGTCAGAAATTAGCTGACATTTATCTGTCGATGCTTCGTAATAATAGCCAGTTGCACAAAGTGGGGGTTCTGAAAGCTCCCTAGAGCATGAAGCCCCATTATCTGTCCAGTCAACAGGACAACTTTCTAAATCTGCTGAGCTGTATTTTCGACAATCGTTTGTAGCGGAATGAAAAACAAATCCATTGGCCGTATCGCAGCCAGGCGTATCATCGTAAAATGCACACTGGTCTTCCTCCAAGGTTCCCGTATCACAGTAGTAATACTGATTACCCGTATCAACAGTACGGCACATCCCATCAGGTTGCAGTGCGCCACCAGAGTTACACTCTTTGCTTTGATAATCGACCTCAGTTAATACACATCGGTCATTATTGGCACCCGCAAAATCATCAACTAAAGAAAAACCATCTGAGCAGCTATAAGCTGCATCTGGCTGTACACACATACCATCTACTAGGTTTTCACCAGTAGGACAGGTTTGTGTATACGTGCCGTTGTCATACTCATTTTCGCAGGTGGAACCGTTCCAATCGAAATCATCATCACAAGTCGGAGTTGCGTCTCGATAGCAACTATCCGTGCCGTCAATTGACGTAAAGGAAGACGGGCATACTGCATCTGGAAACACCTCGACGCATTGAGAGTCGATTACATCGAAGCTACAACCGGTATCTTGTGCCTCAACTTTAGTACAAACAAATGTGCCATTGCCAAAAGTGGGTTCTTCTTCGCAGGTAAAGTCCTCACCTTCTAACTCGTCAATCTCTAGATTAGAGCTCGTGACGTGCACGTATAGACAATTATCATCATCTCCAAGAAAAACTCCAGCAGGCGGATATTTGTCCTCGTCACAGAATTGGAAAAATCCTCTATCACTGACACATTTACCTTCAGAGGTGAGTATTCCACCGTCGTTACACGTTTTATCGGCGGTTATCTCACATTTGTTGGAATCTGAGTTAAAGGACCATCCAGTATCACACGATATCTTACTATCGTCTGTATCAACACTTGTGCAACCATTGCTGGGGTCGTTATCAGCATCATTATCACAACTTTCCGTGGGCTCGGTATCGGTTAAGTCTGTACAAATATTACTAGAATGGTCGTAAATCAGTCCCGATGCGCAAGAAGGTTGCTCTATCGTTTCACTCGAACTTGAGCAGGTTTCATTGTCATGAGAAACATAACCACTAGGGCAAGTTGCTTCGTATTCGGTGATTTCCTCGCACGAAGGAGGCTCACCACCATTATCACAAGCAGACTCTGCAGGTACTACCGTTCTCTCAGTGCACACTCCATCATTATCGGGATCGGTATAACCTGAAGGGCAATTTACCGGCTCTATCTCTCGACACTCATCACCGACGACATCACCTACATCACACTCATAATCTTTTGCAAAGCTCTCTGATTTTTGGCAGCTGTCCAATGACGCCACAAAAACAAAACCAATTGATGCACATGTTGGCTCAGCCTGCGGGGTACACCCACTTCCGGTATCATACTCACCGGGGTTACAAAATGGAGGCGCAGATGATGTTTCAATCCCTTCACACATTTTGGAAACGTTGTTGTAGTTGGGCGCCTCTGGTGGACAAATGGGCAATGTGACGTCATAGCAAACATCATCAATGAGCACTTGTTGAGGGCCGCACCCGTCAGGATTGGCAGGTATAGTATCGGGTAATAAGCATTGCTCTGTTGAACTATCCCAATAGGCGCTTTCGCCATATACGGAACAATCAACTGCAACTTCCTCTAAGCACTCACCTGCAAAATCGACTTCGCCCGCGTCACAATTTGGCTCATAAGGCTGGTTATCTTGGCGATAACAGCGATCGTTCTCAGGCTCAAATGTCCAACCGGGATTACAGACCGGTTCTTCAACGGGCACACAACCGTCTCCATCATCACGCTCATTTGGATCACAATAGAACGAAGCTGGCTCAGTCTCGTATTTCTTACAAATATTCAAGTCATTGTCGTAATAGAATCCATTTTCTTCGTCGCAAACGGGCTCCATAAATACTTGCTCACACTGATTTGATACAGTATTGAGTGTATATCCCTCCAGGCAGAGCGGTGGCTCTTCATAAATGGAGTTACATTGACCGGTACTGCTATCAAGGACAAAGTTATCACTTAAACAGTTCTGTGAATTAGACTCTTCGGTTAATTCAATACATGTATCAAAGAATGCAGAGTAACTGTAATTGTCAGGGCATATTGGTGCAACTTGCTGGATACCACTATTACATGCATCGCCGAACAGCGTTTGGCCATTGTAAATGCACTGATCGATAGGTTCGTAATCATAATGCTCTTTTGTGCATAAATTATCGTCCAAATTGAAACCCACATCACACTCCACGGGTGTCTCGTTATATTTTACGCAACGAGGTGAATGGGTATCTTCTGGTGAGGCCATATTTCTTTGGAAACCACTCGGACAATTGAATTCAGGAGGCTCTGCGGGTAGCTCTGCTTCACAAAGTGATTCTGAATAAGGATAATAACCATCTGGGCAAACACCAGGGGATTCGTAAGGTACCCTGCCGACAGTCATACACTGCGTACCATCAAGATGCCGATAAAATGGCGGTTGATCATTACAAACCATCGTGCCTGTAACAATTTCCTCTTGAACACAACGATTAAGCTCAATGTCGTAGTATTGGTCACTTGACGGGCAAACAGGACGTCGCTCTTCCAAATACATACACTTCATATCACCTGTTACAGGATCGGCTGCTAATGATGTATCACCAGTACAATACAGCGAAACAGTCGGGGTAAAGTCACAACGGTCTGAAACGCTGTTATAACTAAAAGACGGTGGGCAACTAGCGGCTTCAGTGTTCCCACTATAACAATATTGATTATCCTGATTTAATGAACCCGCAGGGCACACCAAATAAGCATCATGCACAGCATTATCATTTAAGTGTCGACAGGTATCTGTATTTTCATCATAACCAACAGGCACAAATTCATTGTCACTACAGATAGGCTCATGCGTTTCAGGTAGCCGACACTGAGTTGGGTCATTAGGGTCAATAACAAACGGAGGCTGACACTCAACCACTGCTGGGACAAGGGTAGTTTTCACACAGCGGTCTAACGCTGTATTAAATGTCATTGCGGGATCGCTACATGTCATTGGGGCATGCGAAGTTGAAATACACGATGTACCATCAAAAACAAATCCATCTATACAACTTGAGATTGGCATGACCTGATTTTCATGCTGACACGTTTTTGAAACCGGCTCATAGAAGAAATATGGGCTTAGTGGAGGACCGCACTTAACAGCACTTAAAGTTTCTAAATATTCACAGCGGTTTGTCGCGCTGTTATAAAAATGCGTCATATTATTGCAAAGTGCTACTGCGTCAGGGTAAGTGAAAATGAAGTCTTCGCAATTACCCGTTTCAGGATTTACAGAGCCATTCTCACAAGTCGGTACCGGCTCTCTTTCATCTGCGGTATTACATTCAACCTCACCAGGAGGACAAATGTATACTGACTCTTCTTCCACCGTGATTTCACGTTCACATAATTCTGTCTCTGAATTATAAACAAACGGCACTCCATCGACACTTGGACAAGCAGCATCTGCAGGCACTACCTCATCAATCATACAAATCCCTGTTTCAGGGTCTTTATACGACGGTGAAGGACAGAACACTGATGGAGGATTACTGAGAGTTACGGTTTCTTCACACATCAATGTCTCACTGTTAAGCGTTTTCGGCGCTTCACAAGAACGCGATGGCTCTGAATAATCATAACGTAGACATTGGTTACCAGACTTGGTCGTTCCAATAGGGCACCAGTAAGATGGAGCTTGAGTCTCTACTTCTTGCAAGATACAGGTATTTGATTCCACGCTATAGAAATAGTCGTCAGGACATGAAAGGGAATACCCTGCTGTGTCATACGTTATGCACTGGCCATCGACCAAGCTATCCTCTTCATTACATGCATACGTAGGAGGAACAGACTCATCGGTAATAGAGCGGCAGAGGCCAGAAAGTTCATCAAAAACCATGTCGCTTGATGAGCAATTAATAGTGGGAGGATAACGGGTGACTTTTACGCATAATTCACTCGCTTCATCATAGGCGTAGCTATTTAAGCAAACAGGCTCAGGTGGTAATGATTCAGAAATCACTTTTTGACAATAAGAATTGTCGATAAGGGTAAAAGAGCTATCCTCGCAGTATGGGTCCGACCTTAATTCTGTTTGGACTCGCTTAAAGCACTTAGACGTGTCTTGTGGGTCAGCCATATACGTATCGGGGCAAGTCGTCGTCGCATCAAAAACACCAGTAAAAGATTTTTCACACATACCATCAACAAGAGAATATCCTTCATCGCAGGTTAATGTGCCGGTTGTTACTGTGCGCTTTATGCAATTTCCGTTAACCAAATCATAGTCTGGACCGTAACTTTCACAACTAAATGTTGCCGGGATGGAGTCGTAAGAAACCTCTACGCAAGACTCCGAACCTTCATCGTACTGCAATGGCGCTGTACACCCCATCGTTGGCGGCAGTTCTGTGCGTAAAATGCACTCGCCGTCCTCAATGATGTGATCATCTGTTGTACAGGATAAAAATGGCGGTGCAGTTTCCGTATTAGTTTGCTGGCAAACATTATCCACCAGCACAAACCCCGGGCCATACGCCGTACAATTTGTTACTTTTGGGGTGGTTTGAACAATATCACACGAGTCTTTCTCTGCACTGAGTCTATAACCCGATGGACAAGAAGTTACCTTATCTTCAAACCAAATCGTATCTTTGGTGCAAAGACCCGTTAATTCATCAACGATGAAACCATCTCTACAACCTGCAATAGGCGCGACTGTTTGAGTTCGCTGACATGTAAAGTTGTTTGGCGACTCTTCTATAAGTGAATAGCCAGATGAGCCGTCGCATGTAAAGTCCGCAGGATATGGCACTTTTGCTTCACTCACACACAAACTAGCATCACTGTCATAGTAGAAACCACTAGCCGTATCACAGCTGACTAAGCAATTGTCTGACTCGGGCGCCGAACCTTGTTCGAACCATGGCATGTAATCAGGATCACCCGCCGATAAGTCACTAGGATTCATATGGTCTCTAGCTTGCTCACTGGCATGAGCAACGATAGCAGCTTGCGATGCACCAGATTGCTTTAGAGTTTGACCTGCTTGTGGACCATCAGACTCAACCATGTAATCCGACTTCGTGAAGTCTTCAGGCATGTTGTTTGGGTCGTACTTTAAGGTAGCGAGGACAATGCTTTCATATTCACTAAGGTCAACACGATCCCAATCGATATTAGCAACCTCATCCAGCGTGAATCCGTCGCAAGCAAGGTTCTCGGGCTTAGGCTTTTTAGTAGGGTCTATCATCCAAATTTCTTTTTCACCAACACCATCATCTTCAGCCATAATGCGCCGAAATTCTTCAGAGATAATGCGTGAAAATACCGATGGAAAGGTACAGTGACCCTGCGAATATTCAACGCAACCACCGATAAATAGCTTTTTCGAGCACCATGAGCCAACGTAGTGAGTAGAGAGCAGCTTAATCTTCTGTGTTGTTTCAAAATCCTCTTCGTCGCAGGCAAACGCGATACCAACCGCTAGGTTATAAACGTTATAAATTGTGTACGCCAACATGATCCAGCCAAAGATATTTGCTGCGGTATTTAAGAATTCGCCAGTAGCCGATGAGGTATTAAATCCTATTGAGCCATCAGTTCCAGTTACAAAAATTGCATTAGCTGTCTCTGCATAACCATTTTCTAAAAGAAAATTGTTTATTCCTTTGGCCAAATACTTATACATTCCTCCGATGGCTTCATCTTCGCCAACCATTTCGACGGTCGCATTAGCAAGTCCTGCAGATTGCGGTGCCGTGTTGGAAAGAACTTCAGCACTCTGTCTAGTGGTTTCAGCTGCAGTCCCCGCATTTCCCGCCACTGCGGTACCAACGTCAAAATAATCAGCCGCGATGCCAACAACTTCACCTTCGGGGTCAAAACCTAATGTTTTAAATGTTGATTCCCAACCTGCGACAATGGGCTTCGTGACAAATGAATAAGCATTTGAGCCAAATGCACTAGCAGTATCGGAGACGCCTTGTATATACTCGCTCATGGCCCCCATACCATTTCCAAGTGCTGTTCCGTCTGCTGTCTGTTGAACTGCGCCCCAAGCTTGAGACATATAGCCAGTAATGTTTACCCGTTCATCTATCTCATCGAGCAGCTTAGCCATCTGCCAGTAAGCAACAATATCCATTCCTCCCATACCCAAATCATCGGGATTACAGCAATCCATGGCTCCCCAAACTGTAGGTGTTTTGCAGCGCGTCGCTTTTCCAGCAAATAATCGACATGAGGATTCATCTATATTGCCATCACTACCCACAACGCACTTATTGTCCTTCGCCTCTTGCAACACCTGCATAGCGGCGCTTGCTCTTAAAAAAGCATCGTTACTTTCGTCAGCGAGATTATTGCATTCTCCATTGATACAGTTACGGGGAATACCGCAGTCAATTTCAGTAGAATCACCTGTGCCAGGAGTACTGAATTCCGTTTCAGTGGTACATTCAAAAACATGAGATTCATATAGGCAGACAGTTTCACCATCTCGATTGATGCTTTCTTCGCAACGAGTTTCATTGGGAATATGAGAGCATGAATCATCAGAGATATAAGCTGCACAAGAATCTGAGAATGATTTTTTTAAGTCTTCCCCCATTTCGTAGCACGTTGTACCGCCCGTGGTGGCGTCATATTCACAATACTCGCCATTCATGCAAGCATCGTAAGCCGGCTGCTCCAAACCAGAGCAGGTTACATCTCTATCAATTGAAGAAAAGCCATCAAAAAGGCTAGGATCAACATTTATCGTTGCGTCGTAACAGAAATTAGGTAAACCGTCAGAATCATCTGGAGTCCAATTTGGCATGAACCCAAAGTAGCCCACATGGGCCCAATCAATAGGCGCGCCTGAATCAAAAATTCGTATGGAGCCATCACCGTCTGCTATCTGGTAATCGCAGGTAATTTCAGAGACCTCAGTGATACGGCCGGATGTGTATAAATCAATTAGTGCCTGGCAGCTACCTTCTTCACCTACACGAGGACGAAACCCAGTCTCATCAATCCGATGAATATCGGCGATGACTTCAAAAGGTGCGATACCGCTAAATTCAATTTCTAGCTCATACTCATAACGATTAGTCGGGCGACCAATCGTTTTTACGGTAAAGGACTCTACTGTATCTCCTTCAACTCTTATATTTGTTGGAAAATATTGGTCAACGAAATACGTGCCCTGATCAAAAACATCTACAGATACCTCTACCTCTGCACCTAGAACATTCAACATTGCTGATTGCGGATAGATATCGTTATCGTCAATGATTACTTTGATAACTTCTGTTGTACTGGAATCCACCGGTTCTGGAGCAGGCCCTGAATCCATGCCGACTTTATTATCAAATTCGATTTGGAATCTGTGAAATGAATAGATATCAAAATCAGTGAGCGGAGGGCTCACATTAGGACCATCTAAAAGATCGAAAACATCGTAGTCTGATTTTATTGTCTCAGGAAAATACGCATGAATATAAAATCTATCCGCGGCATACCAACAACCATCAGAACAATCATACTCCCCTTGACTTGGGTCTGGTTTAAAACCAAGACCAAATGTTCCTAAAGGGACAAGAAGAGGTCCCAAAAGAGGCTCTTCTACTGGCGAAATCGTATAGATATCTTCCAAACCAGATATAATAGGTGGTTCAGTAAGCGCCAAATCGTCTACGTAGTTTTGGTACCGAAAAACATCTGCATTGTTAAAAGCTTGCCCTGATGTTGAGCCTCCGCTCAGTGAATCGGTAAATTTTTCTTCTACAACACAAACGCCTTCGTAGTAGTCTTCAGGCGAACATTCATCAATTTGTTCGTAGTGGTACTGTATACCGCCCTCATAGTTAAATGCACTTAGAGGAAATTCAGAAATGTAGGAAGCTGGATCATCCATCAATGTACTCAGATTACTCGGTAAAGTCATTGATGGAGCTACTAAATCGGAACGAACAGCAAAATGCTTCAATCTTTTGCTGCCTGAGTAAAGAGCACCGCCGAAGTCTATGTAACCTGATAACCTTTTATAGGTGTCGGTTATACCCGTCGAAACCAAATCGACATCAGAGATTGTTAGTACGTCGAACTCTAAACATGAAGTAATATCATGTTCGTAGTATGGACATGGGCGCACACTTACAGAGTCAAACTCATTGATAAAATCAAAATCATTTTCAGGTGGCGAGTAAGATAATATGACTTTTTCACCAACTTTTGTTGACTCAACATATCTCTCGGCTTCGCACACTTTTTCCGCATCTTCAGCAGCAACCATACATCGATGTTGGTTCATTAACCCTGAAGTCTCACCGTCTTCACCTTCAATCAGAGTTTCTACACACTCTTCGTTTTGAAGCTCTGAATAATACGTGTTGGTCCCGTCAGCTATTGACGCAAAATCCGTAAGAATAGAGTCCCCTGCCCCCATGAATTCATCGGCACCTTCATTTGCTCGCATATCGTCTAGCAATAAGGCCTGCTTGGCTAGTTCACATCGCTGCTGCTCATCGACACTGCTAAGAGAGGCGCACTCAGTATCTGCATACGTTGTCTTGTCTAATTGCATCTGATAGGTCGAGTCTTGAATTTGGTGGGGATTATCACGGATGTCTTCTAAATCTGCTGCATAGGCTTCATGTTGGGCCTGTGAGAATCCTTGAAACATATCTGCCATTTTAATGCTTGAGAAATTGTACGAACCGTCCTCTTGTTGGTATGAATGTTCAACCACTTCACCGGTTACAGGGTCGGTAGAAGTAAGCGGTGCGTTATCAAGCCCCGGTAATGTGAAATTCTTGACTCCTAAGGCACCATCCCATTGACCCTTGTTTATTTGTTGGATTCGTTCTTCATCTTCTTCGGTGATAGTTTGCGCCATCACGTAAGTAGGTAAAAAGGCAGGGCTTAATAAATTGATAAGGAGAATAGCGTTAATTAAATACGCACCTACACTATGATATTTTGTAACCTGCATTGATAGCTTTCCATCTAAACAATTTCACTAATATCTTTAATGTGCTAACTTTTTCAATGATGTGAAAAAAACTCTAAAAAAATGCAGGATAAGTAGTATGTGAGATTATGGAGTTAATACATTTTCAGCAATGACGCTGACCTAAAGGATTGAATCTATGAAAAAGTCACTTATTCTCCCAGCGATGTTCGGGTTATTTCTGACAGCTTGTAGCAGTACCGAGAACACGGACTCTCAAACTGTGACTAATGCACCACCAGCTATGCCAGAGTCTTATCAAACAATGGTGGACTTTGGCATCATCTCAAAAAACGACGCGATGCAGGTCGTCAACGGCCAGCGAAAAGCTCTGTCCGATAACTTCTATCGTTTTAAGGAGTCAGCGTTAGGGCAAGTCACAGACGGTGGAGATATGTTTTTGGGATTTGCTATCGCACAGCTTTTTGGTGGCGGCGTAGCATTGACCGATTTTTTTAATCCACTCTCAATGTTTCGTTCCAACAATCATGAAAATCATCTGAAAAAAACCTTCTTCTGGGTTGAGGTCGAAGAAGACTGTGATCGTGAATGTGGATATCAGAAGATTTACGACATCGTATCTTTGGCCGCAAAAGAGCAAACTAAAAATCTAGTTCTCCTGTCCGAAAAAGGAATCGTAGAACATGATTGGAAGATGGCACAGGATGTTGAATCTCCAATTAGTGAAGTAGAAGTGTATGGAGCAAAAAAGACACTATTCAATGAAAACCTGTCTAAAAGTTACTCAAACAACCTACTGGTTATGCCCACAGACTACGACTCTTTTGACAGAGTTAGACCTCTGTTATCAGTGTGGGACGCTGACTTTATCACAGTGAATGGAAAACGTTATTTCGGCTCTAGAGTAACGACAAGAGAAACGTTTACTGCATCTTTACATCGGATGGGGCAGCATTACAGATGGGATTACGATAACAGTCAAACCCTTGGCTTTGCAAAAGCCAGTGAAGTCTATCCAAACTTTATTTTAATCGAAACACAAAATTGTATCTCGCAATTCCCAATTGGTTCGAGAGAAACAATTGTTAAGACCTGTCAAGGCGATTTAGTAATATCAAAAGGGAAAGCTACGTATATGAATTTGTTTGCTCATAGTGGGCAGGTAAAAATGACCGAGTCGAATATGGTCAATGCAAAAATCCACGATGCAAGAACAGAAATCTTTACTGAGCAAGAATGGGAAGAACTGTTTGAAAAAAATAACAGCGAAGAAACTGTATCAAATCGTTTATAAGTAAGGTGATGGTGGAGGGTTGCCCGGAAACATCTGGCTACTCTCCTTTTTTTTATGCTGAGTTTTCGCACCTACCATGTCAACTACCACGCCGTTGTCTATGCCTTCCGAATAACAGGGAGTGATTGGTAAACTCTCTGTTTGTAACTGCATGAGCGGTTTTCCATCTTCATTGATGATGACATAGGCTTCATCGTTCAGTACATAACACAATAGAAGATAACGTTCTTGATCATCAAAAACGCAATTTTTGACATCTGTCAGGCGCCCCAGAATTCGCCAGTTAACTGGGCCTGAAAAATAACCTAACCGTCCAACTTTTTGATATAAACGATGTGAAACCAGTTGAAAACCTAACTCCCCGCCAAACTGACAAGTTTGACCTCCACCTTCGATATCATCAACCCAAACATCAACAGGCTCACCAATGTCACCAAGATTGAAGCGATATTGAACGTGTTCATGGTAAAGCCAATATTCAATTTTCATGGTAAGCAATCCAGTAGGCCAACGTCATTCAAAGACGAATTTAAGTAAAAAGTGCACCTTATACATTAATAGATATTTGGAATGATTTGGAAAAATTTATGAAAAAATTATTAAGCGTGGGGTTTTTACTCTCTTTGTCACTTCCGGCTATTGGCAGCAACAGTCCTTTCGAACAGTCTGTGGAACAAATGCTTTCTGAATTCAATCAAACTAAGAACGTCAAGATTGTGGGCACTGTATTAATTCGATGCGCTTCACTACTTACCATTACAAACGCGATAAAGGGAGCACCTGAAGCTATTCAAATAGATCCCAACAGTTTGTTCGTTTCATCGTTGAAGTTACGAGAAGAAAACCCAGACGGTGACGACGTATCTCAGACACTTGAAGAGTTCAGAGAATACAGTAAACAATACCAAACGTGGTTTAAAAACACATCCGAAGACAGCAACCCTTTTGAATCAAATGAATTAAAGAAAGAGTTCCAAATTTGCGACGAGTCTGCACGACAATTCTTAGATCAGTAGAAAAGTTATACACCAAAACCGTTTATAACTCTGGGGGAAAGCTGTGGAAAGAAACAGCTTTCACTCACTTTTCATGTACTTAATAAAATTTGCTGTGTGATAGAAATTTGCCAGGATTTAAGGCGCGTTTTAATACATTACTAATCAAATTCATTGATTGAGTATTGTAAAATGCCTGCACTATTAATCGAACCCTTACGCCGTAACATTCTTGCTAAAACCCCGCGAATTCACATGCGAAACGCCTATCAGCTTCAATATATTGCTAAAAGCGCTAACCTTAACCTTTCTCTAAAAAATACCAGGACTGAACGCAATGCTGATCTCACTGATGTGTTTGAACTCATGTTACTCGGTGTAAGGCCTAACGATATGCTTGAGTTGAAGGTTCACATTGACGATGGACAAGAGCATAGCAAACCAGTCGATGATGTTATCGCCGATGTCGAGCAGGTGCTAATGACGCCGTAACGAAACGTAATTAGATAAGATAAATTACGCCATCATAGATAAACATTCTGATTATTTGGTGTCGTCTTATGACGGCATCATAATAAATTAACGTACCGCACATCGTTTCTTCCTCGCTAAAAAGTAGCGTGATATTAGGCTCATGTAATTATAAATCTGTCTAAACCACACCACTGAGGACAGATAAATGAGTGTTTATAAAGACGCACTAGGCATGGCTGATGAAGCACAGTCAGATAACGTTACATCCGTTAACCATAATGATGTGGATAAAGAGTTTGATGCCACTGTTGCAACCATTCCGTTAGCTGATATTGAGTTAACTTTCGCTAATACTAGACGTAAAATATCTCAGGTCGATATTGACGGACTAAAAGCGTCTATAAGCAGCATAGGCTTAATCTCTGCTGTTACAGTCAAGCCCATCGAGAACGGTAAGTACGAGTTAATAGCTGGCTTCAAGCGATTTGAAGCTATGTCTCAGCTTGGCAAAACTGAAATTAATGCCATTGTGCTTGATAAAGATGCCAATGAAGCACACACCACCGAAGCTAATCTTGCGGAAAATTTCAATCGCTCTGGCTTATCGTTAGCCGATCAATGTACTGCCATTAAACGCCTGTTCACCATCCTAGAGGGGGATGATTCAACAAAAGCCGAGATCATTGCGGTTCGATTGAATATGACCGCAAAAAAGGTGAACGACCGTTTGCTACTTACCGCTTTGATTGACGATGCAATGATTGCCTTTGACGATAATAAAATTGCTCTTAAAACAGCTACTATCCTCGCGGGTCTACCAGATGATCAACAAACAAAGTATTTAGAAAAACTGGTCAAGGGCGAAATGACGCACGATGATTTGCTGTCTGCCGTTGGCAAAGCAAGTGTGTCACTGTCTTTAGCGAAGTTCGATAAATCAGATTGTCAGCAATGTCCGTCAAACAGCGAGGTTCAAAGTAGCCTTTTTGTAGACACAGAGGATTGCGGCTCTGAGGGTACGTGCAAAAATATCGAATGTTTTAAACTCAAAAGCCAAACGTGGTTTGATAAACAACGTGAAGAAAAAATCGCTGAATTTGGCACAGTGATCCCCGTATCACAGGTTGAACAAAGCGCTATTTCGCTGATCAGTGCTGATTTACTCGGTGATGAACAGATTAAAGAGTGTAGTTCATGCGTTGATAACATTTCACTAATTCATAACAAACTCAGTGAAAAGTTTGGCAACGTTATGAATAACGTCTGTCGCAATAAAACCTGTTTTACTGAGTGTGCGGCTAAATTCGCTACACCACATCAGGACGCTAGTAACGAGAGCGAAACAGATAGCCAAACTGAAAACACCATCACCTCTGATAAAGCTAATTTGAACACTGGTGAAGCTGAATCTACTGCAACAACAAGTTCGGCTAAAACCAAAACGGTCAGTACCACCAACGCAGCCAAAATCTCAAAAGCGGGTCTGCAATCGGCACGAGTTGCGGCAGCGAAAATTCAAATCGATAAAGGGTTAAGTGAAGCAATTGATAGCAAAATGCTGATGTTCCTCGCTGTAATGCGACTCACTGGCGATATGTACGGTTACAGCGTCAACGAAATTAAAGACGTTGTGAGCATGGATGATGCGACTCTTAAAGACAGAGTGAATAACGCCCTACTTTCCTATCTCAAAAAAGGTGAAAAAGAAACGGGTGAAGACAATAGTTCTTATCCCATCGGTAATATCTTGTTAACGCTGCTATCAGCCAAAGGGCAGCTTAACGATGCGATTATCGCGTCTTGGACGGTTGCAGAACTCAAACATACCACTAAAGCAGGTATCAAACAGGTATTGACTGAGTCAGGCTACAAAGACCATTTAGAAGCCAAAGAAAAAGGCAGTTTTGCCAAACTTATGTCAAGCAAAGTACCCGATATTCATATAGCACTCGCGGCTGCGGATTTTGATTTTAGCCAATACGCACCTAAAGCCTATATCGAAGCCGTTCAAAAAGTAGCGAATGGCATAGATTGAGCGATCATAAAGTCAGTGGTTAGCCACAGGGCTAACCCCATTTATTTCGGAGAACACCTATGTTAGAGCCAATATCAAACTTGCTTACGCATTATGCTAATCGCGTTAACGCTAGTGTTAGCAGTCACCCAAAAGGCATACAGGTTTCACTTGCTATTATGCCATGCCCGTTAAAAGTAAAAGATGAAGCATTACGTCAGAAATTAATTCAACCCATTGTGGTTGCTGGTGATGCTAAAGAAGTGACAGCACAGCTATCAGGGTTAGAAGAAACCCTTAATGCGGCATTGAGTAACGAAGATTTAGACGCATCGGTCAATGCTTTTAATCAAACGGTAAGTAACGCAAAGGCGTCACAAAAAGCACCAACCGCAGCAACACCTAAAACAGAAGAGAAGACATCAACGAAATCTGGTGACGTGACCAATACACCACCAGCTAGTGATTTGGCAGAGTCGTCAAATCCTCTTTCTGACTTCCTAGCTTAACGAGGAGCGAAATAATGAAACGTGTTTTTAACATAGGTAGCGTCAAGAATATTGCTGACCCTGCCCCTCAGTCACCACTTAAAGTTGCAGTTGAATTTCTAACAGCCAGTTTTCCGCAATTACGTCACACGCGACTGTATGACAGTGATGGTGTCCTATCAGATGATGGAAAAGTGTTGATATTTGATGTGCCACTTCCAACTGCGAAAGTGAACGGCTGATGGATGAAAATAACCGACCATCAGATAATGAGATAGCCGAGATTTTATCGGCTATCTCAACCCCTAAAGTGACAATTGATACTCAATCAGATTTATTGGAGTCACGCACATGCTTCACGCTGAAACCACAAAGATTACAGGTCGTATCAATCACTCCGAGCCTTCTTCTTTAAATATGCCCCTGCAATACGCAGGGCGCAATCTAAGTATCACTAAAGCAATTAATCATGCTGCCAATCGTTTAGAAGAAACTCGATTAGCCATAGCGTCTACTAAGTTGAATGACGTTATTTCACACTACGCAGAACAAGCACTCCCTATTGGTCTAAGTGTCAGCCGATTTAAACAGTATGCTGCGCTATCGCCCTCAGAAAGAAGTCGCCAATATCCCAAAATCATGACGGCGTTACATACCGACTTCAACGACTTGTTAGAATCCGAGACCATTATCTGTGACAGTAAGGTGTGGGACATTTATTTCAATAGCGGTGTTCCCAAGCTAGTGCTGAGTGATTTTTTTGGGTTCGGTCATTTGAAAGAAGATACCGAAAATCTTTTGTTACGGGGTTTTATCAGTGCGTTCTCTAATCTTTTGGCAGAAGATTTCGGTGCATTAACCAATGATGATGTTATTGAATACGCTTATGGTAGTTGGGGTGACTATACAGAAGTGAAATGCGAAAAAACGTTTATCGCACAATACGCCAACATCATCGGTGATTTAGAGGAGCGTGAGAACGAAGACAAAGAAGAAACAGTCGCTTATATCAATAAAAAATATGCCACCGCGCTTGAAATCTTTGAATACTTTGGAAAGCATCAAATTGAAGCCTGTTACGCATCATTACAGCGTAGTAAATGTGAAAAAGCGCATTATAAGAACACGCAAGAATTACTCCCTGTTGTAGAGGAAACAATCGAAATGTGGCAACTGTGGGATGATCCTGACGCCATCAAACTGCTCACAGATATTCGGTATTACCAATCTCACCTAGAGGGTCATGTTATCGAGTCATTATCGGTCACAGAAGAAAGCGATATGTGGCAACATTTAATTCTGATTTCTGATTGGGAGTCCAATATTTCAGCTAACACCTATGAAGCTGTCGATAGCACCTGTAACGATACGTTCAATAACGGGGGTGACATGAGTTACGTAATCAATATAAGCAACCCCAACTGGCTTAATGACCTCAATTACTTTCATAACTTCTCCCGTTTGCTCCAAACGTACTTCGATATCTACTGGCAATAAAGTGGCTGCATTCCTGCCACATGAGAATATCGATATAGACATTAACGGAGTGCTGAACATGCTTGAAGAAACTGATCGTAACGCTTACAAATTGGATTTAAGTGAAATTGTGACACGTCACGCAATACTGCTTCACACTAAGAAAAACAACCCATATTACCTAAATAATGGAGAAGAAGTGGTAAGCGCAACCCTACACGATGTTGTAGACGGTGAATTAGCCATTGGTAATGAGATTAGTCCACAAGCTCTCGTTAAACTGATTACAGCAGGAAAAGAACAGTCCTACAGTACCGCAGATTGGATTTCGCCTAACATATTAGTAGATAGTGCAAACATTCTTATGTGGTATCAGCCCACCATGCAACGAAATTTGTTCTTAAAATCTCCCCTAGATTCCAATCAACAAAGACTGTGGGTTAAGTTTCCCTCTACCCTTTTTGTTTTCGAGCGAAATTCACGACAATTGCAAATGTTCGGCTTGGACAGTGACAAACGCCCCACCCTTGATTCAGCTTTGTATCAACTGCCTATTGGCAATATCAGCAGTAATGGAAGTTTATGTCTTGGTAATACTCGCGATCTTATTCCTGACACTCCCAATGCTGAAAACTGTCATTTAATTGAACGGTGCTTTTTTGATGCGCTCTCCACGCACACCAACACAGAGTACCTTTTCACCAAAGACAAGGAAGAAAAAAAGCGGACGCTATTCACTCAAGTCGTGAGTTATTGGGTGAAAAAAGCGAAAAAAGGGCATCGTGTTAATGTAAAAAAAGATCTCATACCACTCTTTTCTATCAGAACGCTTATGCGAGGTTAAGTGCATGTTGAATATCGAATCTGGACTCTATTTTTGCCCTCCACACTGGCTCAACAGTAATTTAAGAATTGCGCTGGTGGGATGCGGTGCAACGGGCAGTGCTGTTGCGCCATTGCTGTTCAAACTCAACCATATTCGCAGGGAATTAACGGCACAAGAATACGGCTTAAAGCTTTCTATTTTTGACCCGAAAAAAGTCACTGAAACTGGAAAAAATAGAACAGGGTTCTTTTCTACCGAAGTGGGATTGAATAAAGCACAAGTCATGGCAAATAAGCTGAATAACGCATACGGGAAGAATTTTGCCAGTGGTTTTTCACGCCCTTTTTGCCCAAGCGATACCGCTATGGATTTCGATATTGTTATCACCGCCACTGACAGCGCAAGAAGTCGTTATGATATACAAGGGTTTATGGGTAAGGTGAAAAACAAGACCTCACTTTGGCTTGATATTGGTGTGGGAGAACAATTTGGTAACGTGGTGCTTGGTGAGTTCGGTAAGGGAAAACATCGTCTTCCAAACGCATTAGACCTATTTCCTGACATAGCAAAAGGTCAGCAAGATGATGAACTTAAACGCAAAAGTTGTGATATTTTGGACGCGATTTCTAGGCAAAATTTCACAGTCAACGAATCGGGGGCTGCTACTGCTGTCGGGCTGATATCACGCCTTATGCTTCACGGCAGTATTTCAGTTAATGGCGCTATGTATGATGTTGAACAGTGTGGCTCAAGCCCAATACGTATTAACCGAGAAGTTTGGCGCTCGTTTGGTTATCAGTACAGAAAAGCAAAAAGTGTTAGTTGCTAAGAGGAAACGCTCAGATAGTATCAACACTTGCATCTTACTGAGGGCGTAACTGTTAACACAGTCGCTCCTCTTTAGGCATTTAACACCCTTCACACTCGATGGTAGAGCGAAAAATATTAATAAGGGAGGAGTATTTCCATATAGCTATTTTTTGATTGTCACTATTGACGCCGTCATGCCTCAGCGCCTCTCCAAAAAAGGAAAGTAGCGGCTAAATCACTTCATGTGATCATAGTTATACCTATGAATTTGGAGTGAAAAAAATGCAGACGAACTATACCCCCTTTGAGTCTCGTGCACTGAAAAACATTGAAGCCATTGAACTATTAAACGACATAAAAGATCGTCCTTTGTCGCAAAGTGAACTCGACGTTTTAAATGGCTATGATGGATGGGGCGGCCTAGCTGCTCTTTTCGATACAAATACAAAACATAAAGTGCTGTCAGATCGGTTACGTGACGCCGTGGAAGAGAAGGTATTTGCTGAACTGCGTCAGTCCATTTTAAGCTCCTACTTCACACCGGATTTTGTCAGCGAAATCATGTGGCATATATTGTCTAAGCTAGGTTTCACTGGTGGCAATGTTATAGAGCCAAGCGCAGGTGATGGGGCGCTCATTCAAAATTGCCCTGACAGCACACGCGCTAACTCAACGTTTACAGCCGTTGAATACTGCCCTATTAGTGCAGGTATACTCGCCGCAAAAGAGCCCAGCATCAAGGTTATCAATAATGGCTTTCAATCAGTGGCGTTACCCTATAATTATTATGATTGTGGTATTGCCAATCCTCCGTTCCTAGAAACATTCCTGCAAGACGATTATGACCGTAAATTGAAAGGGTCAGAACATAATTTCTTCTTGAATAAAACACTGAAAACAATTCGAGAAGGCGGGTTCTTGTGCGCAATCGTTACCCGTTCTTTTTTAGACTCGGTAGATAACACTACCCGCAATGAAATAGCCAAAATTGCGACACTGAAAATAGCCTTTCGACTGCCTAATGATGTGTTTGGAAACGATAATACCAACGTAATAACCGATATTGTGGTTTTCCAACGGGTCAAAGACGGTGAATTTAATAGAAATTGGTTAAACGTCGATACTTTTGAAGCTACCGCAGAGGGCAATGCTTCGATTAATAATTATTATATCGAGAACCCAACCCATATTTTGGGTAACCCACAAGTCACCACTGACCGCTTTAATAAATTAATTGTCGATGTTAAGCGCGAGCCAGGCTTTGAGATTGACGAAAAAATTGTCGCGCTTTGTTCAGGCCTAACCGACTGCTATGTGGATATGAGTCCTGACAGCGTCAATCAAGGCGAACAAGATATAGAAGTGACCGATGATATAGCCCTTTTTAATCTGGGTTTTGACGTTGAAGGCAAACCTGTAAAACGTATTTTAGATTTTGAAACCACCCCTCAATACGAGCGCATGAGCTTCAATTCAACGCAGATTAAGAGACTTCAAAAACTTATCACCATCAAAAATATTTTACTCTCTTTGCTTGAAGCGGAAGCAAACGACACAGACGATACCGCATGCGACCACTTGCGAAAAGAACTCAACCTTCACTATGACAAATTCATCAAATTGTACGGCGCAATATCGGGCAGAGGTAATGGCTTTATGCGTGAATGCGCATCATTTGGCGCTCTATTGGGGTTAGAGGTTGATTACGAAGAAGGGGTATCAGAACGTGTTGCGCTCAAACAAGGCATATCTCCGGTAGAGCCTAGCTGGGAAAAAGCACAGATTTTTTCTGAAAGGCTTAATTCTCCCGTTGAAAATAAGCCCCAAGTCGAAACACCAGCCGATGCGTTAATCGCTAGCTTGAAGTTTAAAGGCGAAGTCGATTTACCCTATATGACGGATATTAGCGGCCTACCAGAAAGCGATTTGTTGCAAAGCCTAACGGGTGCAATTTTTTTCAATCCGATAAGTAAAGCTTACGAATACAAAGATGTTTATCTATCGGGTAACGTGCTTCAAAAAATTAAGGACGCAGAAGCGAACCTAAGCGAATATCCACAGTTGCAAGGAAATATCAACGCGCTGAAAGAAATAGCCCCTGAAAAACTTAATGCAGGGGAAATTACAGTAGCGTTTGGCGCACCGTGGATACCAGATGAATACCTAAAAGACTTTATTCATCATTTGCTACAAATTAAAAACGACTACTTGGAGCAGGCCACAACAAGTTATGTCGCTGGCAGGTGGATAACTAATATCGAAAGCTATCATGTTGACTGGTCAAGAAATACTGCCACATATGGCAATCACCGCGTTAATGCTATTGATATCATCAAAAAGCTACTGAACTTCTCGCCGCTTAAAGTGGTAGACAGAAATTCAAATGGCAAACCCATTATCAATAAAACGGAAACCGAGCTGCTTCAAAACAACGCAGAACGCATAAAGGATGAATGGGGCAAATGGATCTTTGCTTGTCCGAACAGAAAAGAAACGCTAACAGAACTCTATAATCAGCAATTTAACGCTTTTGTAGAGCCTGTTTTTGACGGCTCAATATTAACCGACGATGAAGGTTATTTACCCGGTCAAAACAGAACAATCAAAGCGCGACCTCACCAATTATCCTGCATTATGCGCGGCGTTATGACAAAAAGCTTATTGTGTGATGCCAGTGTGGGCGCTGGAAAAACACTGATCTCGTTAAGCCTAATCTCAATGCTTTATCAACTGCAAAAACAAAATGTAGGGCAGAAGTTTAAAGCTATGATTGTCGTGCCAAATCATTTAATCAATAACTGGATAAATGAAATCAATAAGTTTTATCCCTCATTAGCTAGCAAGGTGCTCGTAGGTACTGAGTACATGACGTCTAAGAAACAACGTGAAGCATTTTTGGCTAACATTGCGTTTGGTGATTGGCCTATCGTGCTAATTACTCGCTCCACGTTCGGCCTGATCCCATGCTCAGATGATTACACAACGGGCTTTATTCAAGACTACATAGAAGAAGTCGAAGAGCAGATAAAAAGCACGGATGATAAACTCACCCTTAGAGAACTAGAAAAAGTTAAACGATCTTTGAACGCTAAAATGCTAAGCGTTTTGAATCGCCAGAAAAAAGATAAAACAAACTTTTGCTTTGAAAAACTAGGGATTCAACAAATCGTTGTCGATGAAATACATGAGGGGGGCTTCAAAAACCTTATGTATTTGTCAAAATTAAACGGCGTTGGTGGCCTTGGGCCTGCTGATGGGAGTCAAGCCGCATTTGATCTGTTCCTCAAAGCAAGACACCTGCAAAACAAGTATGACGGGAGAGGGTTACTAGGCCTATCTGGTACAACGATTACCAATAGTGTAGTAGAAGCTTACACCTATTTACGGTATTTCTACTTAGATGAAGCGAACAAAGCCGGAATATCTGACCTCGATACCTTTGTGAGTTTGTTTGCTCAACCCACTACAGAATTTGAACTATCCATAACAGGCTCTTACAAAGAGCGCACGAGACTAAGAAGCTTTACAAACTTACCGGAGCTATCAGCGTTCTTTACTCAATTTTCTTATGTCGTCACAAAAGACGACCTAAAATCACAATGTAAAGCTCAAGGGGTGCCGTGGTATGAGCCTGAAATAACCGGAGGGAAACCCCAACTGATTATGTGCCCTCGCTCACCTAGTCAGTCTGCTTATATGGCTGAAATTCTAGCAAGAGCAGAGAATATAGGCAATGTTGACCCAAGCGTCGATAACATGCTTAAAATCACTTCTGACGCTGCAAAGGCCAGTCTCGATATGCGGTTCATTGACCCTAGCTTTGAGGTTGAAGAAAACAGCAAAATTAATATTGCCGCGGCCATAACTGCCAGAGACTATGCCTTATCTCACGACGTTAAAGGAGTAAGCTTAGTCTATATAGATTTAGGTGTGCCGGGCGGCGCAAGTGGCCTAAATTTATACCAAGAATTTAAAAGCAAACTTATTCAATACGGGGTTTTGGAAAAGCACATTGTTTTTGCTCACGATGCGAATACGCTTCAACGTAAACGCCAAATGGAGACGCAATTAAACAATGGTGATAAACGTGTTTTCGTAAGTTCCACCAGCAAGGGAAGTTCGGGATACAATGTTCAATCAAGAATTATAGCCATTCATAACCTCGACCAATCAATGAGTTGGACGCCCTCTGGCATCGAGCAACGGCTTGGAAGAGGGTTGCGTTCAGGCTCTTTGCTCTTAGCTCAGACAAGGGAAAAAGGCCTTCCTGATCACACTATCAATGTCTATAACTATGCCACAGACCAAAGCCTTGATAGCTTTCGATTCGGTTTGCTAGAAACCAAAGCCCGTTTTATTAGCATGCTTAAAAACGCCCAGAAACACCAACGGGTACTCACCGAAGAAGAAGCAGGGGAAGCATCAGAAGATACCTTCGCATCTATCAAAGCGGCGATAAGTGGAAATCCTCTCATATTAGCTGCTGTTTCTACCGATAAAAAAATAAAGCAGTTAGAGTCTAAACGCCGTGCACACCAACATGAAGTCATGGACGCTCAATATTTTGTCAATAAACACACTCATTACAAAAAAGAACATCAAGACACGCTTGCTTTAGTTGCATTGGATATTGAAAACGCCACTCAACACAAGAACACAACTAGCTTTACATCGTGCAACGGCAAAATAACCGCCTGTGCAACGGCACATGAAACGCTAGATGAACGTTTAAAGCTGGCTGAAACCGCAAAGGTGAAAACACTTGATGATTATAAGGCGCAATATCAGGCCCTAGAGGAAGAATTAAAAGCGTTGCTTAACGAGGGAGAAGATAAAACATCACCCATCATAAAGAGCCTTGAAGCTTCTATGGATGATGTGACAAGCGCGTATAGAAACGAAAAAGCACGGCGCGTTCGCCGCCCCCGCTGCGATCTGGAAATGCTATTTGAAAAAGAGTTACACCTTGCTAGAAATAGAAACGGTATGACTCTATATGGGAGTAAGTCACAATTTGGTACGTATCGCGGCTTTGTGGTTAGTATCGGGATGGATTTTAAGAAACACTATATTTACCTAGAGGGAGAATATTTTCAACGCCGCTTGAAGTTCGACTCGAAAAAAAGTGTCAGCACAGCAAAAGTCCTATCAATACTCGATGAAATGTTTGATGAAATATGGCAAGAGGAAAACCGAGTAAATCTTCACTATGACGGGATTGCTAAATCATACGCTGTCTATGAGCAGCGACAGCATGCACAATTTAAACATGAAAGCGAGTTGCAAGAGTTAGAGGAATTGCAACTCGCTATTCATATAGCGCTATCCAATAAAAATGACGTTGACCCAAAGTTTGCACACCTGTTACCCAAGCAAACGTTTGAAAAAGTCGAGCCTACTTATGTCAGTGATATTGTTTTGCCAGAGCAGGTATCACCCCCTGAGTGCTATTTACCAGATATTGAAGCGGGTACGTCAAAAATAACCACCACAAAAAGTGCACCAACAGTGGTCGGTAATTTCTTTGAACAAACAGCATCACTCAATTCACTGTTTGATGAAGACGAGCAACTAGATGAACTCATAGAGGAACATGGATTGATTTTTTAAATTGATAACCACCGGTTAATATCCTTTGCGCCTAAGTTCGTATTAACTGGTGGGCTCTCCCGCCCTTCTGAGAATAATTCACAAACTGTTCCTGCTTACCAATCTCCCGCTTTTAATCTTGTATCGCATTTTCGCCCGTTGTTATGAAACAACCAGTAGTTGTAATAGATCCCGCTTGTCGCTTAACTCACCCTTTCTTTTTTGATCTCATTACGGCATCAATAATCGTCTAATCATGACGCCGTCACTTAAACTGGGGTACTTATCCAGGCTCCCAAAAAAGTAGCGAGAATTAGCGTTCAGATACTATGGAACTATCAAAACAATAATACATTTACCCCTAGTAGCTAGAAGTGAAGTGTCTATGAATCGTATACTTAGCAAGAAACAGCAAGGCAGGCATAATGCGTTTGTCAGGCTTGTAAAATCAAAGTTGGTCAATCCAAGTATCATGATACCCGAAAGCCAAATAAGAGAGTGTTTAGGGCAGACAATGGATATAGAAAGAGCTGCAGATGCATTCATTGAGAAACTCAACAACAGTTAAGGAAGTGACTACACGGTATGCACTCTCGCACAGAACTTATTGGTAGTGTTGATGAACCCCCTCAGATATCAGAGCTTCCCTCTGGAATCACGTTTACAACGTTCACACTCACTACAAAAGAAAGGACAAAAACACTCAATGGTGAATGGGACGACATCGTTGATAGTCACCAGATTGAGTTTTACGGCATCACCGCTCAGTATATATTTGACACCGTCACGCCAAGTAGCGTAGTCATGGTCGTTGGGAGAAATAAGAAACGTGCGTGGTCAGGCGCCGAAGGCAAAGAGCTTTTCTATACGGTTGTCGAGGGTTATCAATTTAAACCTATCTGGATAAACAAGGCCACACCACCAGCTAAGGTTGAGAACAACGAAAAAATTCACTTTGAAGATAAGGATATTCAACTAGCAAGGCCAGATAGCCCTATTATTCAATATCGGCCACGCTTTGAAGATAATGAGATACCACCCGATACGTTTGATGACGATATTGACAGCATCTTAGACCCACAATACCTATTAATTGATAGAGAAGAACATGAATAAATATTTCCTCGCCCTCGTATTCTTATTAGTGATGCCGTCAAGTTTCGCAGACATCGTGAAAAAATCCTCTAGCGGTATATGTCACGACGATTCATCACCGTTCTTTGAAAGAACAAAGCGTTTTACTGAATTTAAGACGCTATCGTCATGCCTTGACAGTGGTGGACGATTACCTAAAGGATATTCTTCTCAACATAGTCAAATGGATAAGGCTATAAGCGAAGCGAACGAGCAGCAGCGCCCTTATTCAAAAGCTTACGACAGAGATGAATGGTCGCATTGGGATGATACCGATAACAATGGTTGTAATAGCCGCGATGATGCCCTCATTCAACAAGCAGACGGAAAGTTAACCTATAGAGGTAATAGCAAGTGCGACGTCATTGCGGGAACATGGTATTTGCCGTATTCCGGGAAAACCTATTCAGGCCCATCAAGCAAAATAGATGCTGACCACATCATTCCTCTCTCGTTTGCTCATAAAAACGGTGGAGCAGATTGGTCAAAGAGAAAGAAGCAACTTTTTGCCAATGACTTGCAAAATATCCTCATCGTGTCTGCTAGCCTAAACCGCCAAAAGTCAGACTCCGGCCCAGCTAACTGGATGCCACCACGTCAGAGCTACCGGTGTGTTTATCTATCATCATTTGACGGCCTAATGGCAAAGTACCAATTAAGTCACCCACCAAAGGAATATCGTGTTGTCAGTAGAATGCACGACGCATGTAATCTACCAGCTCCCTTTAAAGTGAATAAGTAGCGAGGCTGGGTAATGGGTTTATGATTGGTTACATCTTTACCCATGAAGGAAATCAGTCATGCTCTCTCCAACACAAGTCGCAGCAATAAATGACCGTCCAGATGACTTTCTATTATTAGAAATTCTTCCTGCAATGAATTGGAAGTTGCCCGTGACGCTCAACGAGCCTCTAGGCGAAATCATTAATGTTTGCATTGTAGACTGTGAAACCACCGGCCTTGATGCCAAGCTTGACGAGATTATAGAGCTTGGGTTTGTATCACTGAGCGTTGACATTTCTAATGGCAACATTGTCAACGTTGAGCGCATGGGTGCCTATTACAATGAGCCAAAAGCGCCTATTGATGAAGACATAACTCGAATTACTGGAATTACTGACAGTGATGTTAAAGGTCATTCAATTACTATGGATACTATCAGCTCTGTTTTTAAAGACGCTGATCTTATTGTTGCCCACAACGCTAAGTTCGACCGCAGCTTTATCGATAACCATATTAATACTCTGGGTTATTCTGCCTTATCAATCCCATGGGCATGTTCAATCAAAGATGTAGACTGGCGAACACTTGGCTATGAATCCAATGCGTTGGGTTATCTTGCGTTCAAACAAGGTTATTTCTTCAAAGCGCACCGCGCCTGTGAAGATTGCCTAGCTACTGCCTTTGTTCTACATAAAGAATCAACGGCCATGCAGCGCATTATTAAAGCCTATACCACCCCTATTTCAGATCTAAGGGTCAACAGCCGTTTTGAAGCTAAAGATGCCCTCAAAGGACTTGGCTGTTCGTGGGATGCACAAAGACGCCAATGGCATAAAGTTATAGCTGGCAATCAAGATGAAATCGACGATGAAATCAAGTCACTAAAAACCGCTGACTCAGTGGGAAAAATCAGTGTTGAGGTCTTAACTTGTTCACCTTTGACTCGTTACGCAAGTGAATAACAAAGACGTCCACTAAGTGAAAGCAATTATTTGATTTGGAGTTCGATATGATACCCGTTGCTAACTTAAAAGGTACTGCTCTTGACTGGGCCGTAGCAGTGTGTGAAGACCAGTGTATTGCATTTGATCCAATGGGGTTTAAGAACGGTGCTAATGCAGGTTTTTGGATTTGGGATGAACGAGATCCGAAAAACAAAATTTACCAAATCATTGGGGCAGACTATTCCCCTTCTACCAATTGGTCTCAAGCTGGGCCTATTATTGAAAAGCATAACCTCTACCCTTCCTGCTATTATGGCTGTGGTGCAGGTAACCCAAACAAATATCAAGCGGGCATGGGTCTAGCATGGAGTCGTGGCGAAACGCCTTTAATCGCTACTATGCGAGCACTGGTAAGAGATAGATTTGGTGACGAAATAGAACTACCAAATGAAATCCTATCTCAATTAGCCACTTTGTAGGCAGTTAGAATCGGTTTGTTAGAGAGCCCTGTCGTTCAGGGCTCTTCTGTGTCTAAAGTTAGGCATTACGTGCTTAGTTTTTCTTATATTCTGTCTGGCTTTAACATCAACTCAGTATTCGCTTCAAGAATTGCAGAAATATTTCCGATGTCTTTCACTACGACGTCTGTTTTTAATATTTAGTCTTCTGAGTATATTTCAGTAAGATTAATTAGCTTACTTAGCCGACGCTATGCACCTTCCATTACGTTAATTGTTATGTCGATTTTTAACATAAAGGTGTTTCCAATGATCTTCCAGACATGAAAATTTTGCCTGACCATCATCAATCATTTGCTGTGGCTCTATAGAAAGCATTACTCTCCCACGCATTACGATCAGGGCTTGCTCTACATATTTAAGGTCAAGTACGCACAGGTCGGTTAAATCCATATGGTAGCTATTGCCGTTATAGGTAGATAGTAAAACTTGAGCAGCTGCACGGCTACCACTTGTATCGCCAAAAGCTATCGTGAGAAGTGATGAAACGGCCTCGGAATAATCATGCTTTGTAACAGTTAGTTTTTGCCTCAAAAATTCAGTCTCTTGCATCATCGCTAAAAAGCGTTCGTTCGCCACTTTGCTGTCTCCTGTGCGGGCTTAGTCATGAATTAAACTATCATTATTAACTTATTCATGACAGATTTCGTACCGTTTATTCTCAATCGATTAGTTTTGCATTTGGGTAGGGAAATACGAAACGGTTTTGCAGACGCTAAAAAAAACCTCTATCCTAGTTTTGGAGAATTTAGCCTTCAAATTAATAAAAGATTGGGGGTTGAGGTGGCATCTTTTAATCACCAATTGGTATGGCAGCTTATGTGACGCCGTCAATATTGGTTAGTTTTCAATTTTGTATTCAGATAATGGGGGTATTATGCGGCTTAGCGGTATAGAAGCATTTAAAGTCTATGCTGACAGCATATTGGCCTCGACAGTCCTAACTTTTTTTATCGTTGGTCTCTTATTATCTGGAGCAAGTTTACCGCTGATAGAGATGTTACGGTTTGCAGGTGGCTTTAGCATGCTGACATTTCTCTTAACGACACTCTATGCGTGTGTCTACCTACCTTACAAACTACAAAGAACGTCCTAGTCATTCCTCCCTTACCTCCTAGTCGTTTGATGAAATAAATACTTACAAAAGTTCGGTGATAAATTTTCTCGATTAAGCAATTAATAATACTCTTTATCAAAAGTATTAAGGGAAATATCATGAAAATTTTGACCATAGTTGCCGCTAATTTATTCATCGTTATGGGTGTTGCTGGGTTTACTGCTACTGATAACCTCGTTGTCACCGGTGTAGCAATGGCAATCGGTTCCTTCATAACCACCAAATTAGTCTGGTGGTAGATAATTACCGCGCCATCTATGCTTCAACTCTTGAGATGGCTGAGCAAGCAACTCTGCAGCGAGATATCTTGAGTGATGTAGGAATATTTTTGCTGCTTGTCGTGTTGCTGTATCTATTCGAAGCGTTGAGCTTTCGATTTGTGGTGGCCGGCGGCCTTGGGCGCAAACTCATTCGCGTTTTTTTGGCCCCAGGCGTATTACTTCATGAATTAGCGCACTATGTATGTGCTGTTCTGAGTGGTTTCAGTAAGGTCAGATTATACCTGCTGCCCAACAACACCGCGCCCAACGTTTTGGGGCATGTTGTTTATTCTTATAAGCCGAGTTTATTGAGCTCTATCGGTATCGTCTTAACTTCCCTCGCCCCGCTTCCTATCGGAGCACTGGCGTTAGTCGGATTGCTTAACTTAATTAGCTATTTAAACGTAAGTGATGTGATGGCAGTACCGAGTCTATGGGATTTTGATAATTTTATTGAGTACATCAGTGCATTGACTCGTGAGGTTGTAGCCATTTCATGGTGGCAAGGCGTGATTTGTGTATACCTTTACATTGTCATCTCACTCACAATGATGCCAAGCTACCAAGACATTAAAGTGCTTCTTGTGCACGGACTCTTCGTTGCGGTTCTCATTGCCATCTTATGTGTATTTGTGGCCATGACGCCGTATACGGTGATGCCAATCATGCATTTAGGATTGATGCTGTTAAACAAAGGCCTGCAGATTTGTGTAAGTGCTGCTTTTATTGGTTTAGTGTGCGTTTTATTGATAACCATGACTATGAATATTTCGATGAATGTGTTGAGTGCAGTCAAACGATAGCAGCGAGTTCGCTACTTCGGATCTATTAATAAGAGGGAAACTTCCATTGCGCAAAGTCAGTAAAGTAAAATTTTGCACTGTGTTATTAGCGACCATTGGTGTGATTCTATTACCGCAGGTCGTATCAATGATTTTGAATATCCCCCTCCCCTCGTTCTTAAACGCTTTTTATTTTCTTTTGTTCATCGTGTTCTCACTACCACTTGATATATTAAATAATTTTGGCGTGTCTGGGGTTATCAAAAATAATGGTAATTGTGGATGGGGATGGTGTGGACCAACAGTGATAGGTTACTTAATGCTTGCCGTTTTCTGGATGACGACACTCTCGCTAATAGTGCGTTGCTATTCTTACTTTCAAAGCTCAGAGAATCCATAGCTCACTGTGCATCAACCTTAAAAGGAAAGCAGAACCTTTTTAAGTTAGCCTTAATCCGACACCATAAGGATGAGTTTTCAAACGTTTTATATACCCACCGGCCTTTGTGTATATACTCAAATTTAGCATTGGTTTTATGCTCTTTGATACGACCGTTTACGGGAAAAATGGTCAAGCACGTTTGACAAAGACAGTGACCATCAAAGACTATCGTATTGGTGTAAGCCGTATTCAGGTTTCCGCGCGCAAAATCACCGCATATAGTCTCACCGCATTGCTCGCATTCACCCATAATGTCTTCAACCAAAAAGCCATTGCCAAAAGTAAATGGTAGTTGAGAATGAAAGGTTGGCTCTTTAATGAAACGTTCTTTCATCATTGCTAACTTAGACATAAGCACCTGCGGGTATGTGTTATCGATAGTTATAGATTACCAGCGAGACCGAGGTGCGCTATTATCTGAGACTAAGCAATTACGCATCAGTGACGGCGTTTAAATGGTTATCAGGAAGAGCCTGAACACCTTTCCTATTTACTGTCATTAGTTTGGGTGTAGCGGCCAAGTCTACCCAGCGCGGTTCCACAGCCGACAGCGACAAAAATACAAATTAAAAAAATCAGAACGTAAAAAGCCATAGATTCATTCCGTTTCAAAGGTGAAAACGAAGTGTATTAGTTACTTTCTGAAAACTCCCAAAGCAGTGTTTCCCTTTTGAAAGCTTTCTAACTAGTGGATAGCTTTTTCCTTGTCGAAAGAAAAGAAAATCGTTTTTTCAACAAAAGAGAAGTGCCTGGTAATTTGCGTAATATCTGACTTGGTGACGTCGTCACTATTGAGGCCTATGATCAACTCTAGTGAAAATGGAATCCCCTGACGCATGATACCTGAATCTACCAGCTCCCGAACGTCCTCAAGCAGCGCTCTTAATCTTTTTAGATCACTTGCTTGTCGAATTGGCCGGACAAAAAAACACGTTAATAAACCCTCCGACTGAACAGTGAAATCAAACTCCATTTTCACCCAGCCTGTATCGATATACCTATTGGTATGCAACACACCTTGCCTTTGTGCCAATAAAAACGTCTTCGCCTGCGATAGCAAATGCCTCATGTCTTTTAATATCATGAACTGTTCTTGAGGTGTGGGTTTCATTTTACTCACTTTAATTTTCCTTGTTAGGCAAACAACGACAATTGCTCACCCTGTATCGCCATATCACGACGTAACTGCAGGGATTCGTTAAGCAATGCGCAGTTAGGCTCCATTACATCTTTCTGCAACATCTCTAAGACTGGGTTAATATACTTTTGATATGCTTCATGCTCCGCTAAAAGCAGACCATGCCAACGCACTTGGTGGATCCAATGTGATTTATCTGCGCGAAGGGCTTGATGCTGTGAAAATACAGAATTCAGTTCTCGACGTGCATCACATATCGCATCAACAACATCTTGAAGGTGCGCTGCCCCAGACTCAACTAGCTCAGAAAGTTGTTCTGATTTTTTTAGGTGCATGTAAATATCACTTGGTATGAGTTCTGTCAGTAGTTGTTTAACCGAAGACGCACCAGACATTAATTGCAAAGCGGTCTGCCCTGCTTGACGAGCGCGAACTACAGCTTGAGATTCAGGGTTGATAACGTCTACCCCCAAGTGATACTTCACCTCTTCTATTACAGCACCAAGTGCCAATTTAAATGTACTAAGACGCTTTGAGGATAATTCCTCGGCGTATTTCGCCACAGTGCTGCTGTACTGTCCAGATTGGAGCAGGTTACGCTCTTCTCTGATGCGAGCACGATCTTTGTTACGCAATTTACGTAATTCCAAAATATACGAGGCTTTAAAGCTTCGATATTCTTCCATGCTTTTAACCATAGGCTCAGCATCGATTTGAGCTAATGAATAAGATTGAAAGCGAAAAAAGCCCAATTCTGCGAAAAGCTGTGTTCTACAAATCTTTTCTCTTAGTGTAGGAAAATACGACTTATCTACCGCAATACCTGCTCCTAGGCATTCGTTGATGACCTGACCTGCGCCAGAGTAATAGCGGACACGCTTTACATCAAGCGTGCGACGTCGCTTGATGCGAGACTCAACGTGACTATAGTAGATGTCCAACGCACGCTGCACACCACCACGAGATACCCAATATTGATATTGCTGGTGGTCAAAATCAATCCGACCAGACAGTTCTTTTAATGCCTTATCAATATTATCTACAGTAGGCATAGCCTTGCGCTGTTCTGTTGCAAAGGCCAACTCCCACTGACGAACATAGTTTTGGTAAGACATACCCAAAGTAGATTGATAACGAGGGTTATAAAACGCTAGGCTCATCAAACCTGCTTCAATTTTTTTGCTTCCATCTTCTTGCTTTATCAATGCGCGTTTTCGTGATGTTTTCTCATATTTTTTCACGCGCTCTGACTCAGAAGACAAGCGATGTTTTGTCGCTTTGATGCGAACACCAGCTGGAACTTGCACACGGTTAAGTCCAGGAATAGCAGCAGCCACAACAGCAGAGATATGCAATTTATTGCTCAATTCAACTCTTGAAACCGTCAGGCCCGGTAACGACGTCAGAAAATCCAACATCATTTCGTTCGACGTCATTCTATCCGTGAGCTTATCTAGTGCAGCATTCAATTGACGGGTGAATACATCACTCATTTCCTTATTCAAACGACCCTCTAGACTGACGTTGCCCACTTTCAATCCATCCACCTGCAATTCATCAATAGCGATGCTAGACGTTATCTTCAGTTGGTCTAAGTCAAAAAGGCATGACGCTATTGCTTTAACCGGTGCATTCGTCAAATATGCCTCTTCCAAAAACGGGTTAAAATCTGCTTCTAGTACGTCAGTCTCATCAAACGGGCGAACCCAAAAATCTGAGAGCTTGGTGTTAGTTTGCACAAATTTTTGTACGTCTAAATCAGCTTTTAACAGAGGGTGGAAGCGAGCTTGCGGTGTCGCTGACTCTTCGCTGGTGGGCATAGGTCGAATTCCCTGCTCTATCAGTTCTTTGTTCAAAGCCGGAAATTTTGCAGACAACCAGTCTACCCATTCACCGAGGTCAGCTTGAGCCAGTGTTTCATGGTAGATAGCTAGAGGTGCAAAACCCACTCCAATACCATCTAGTGCCCAACGCATAGAAAGATACATTGCATGCTTTTCACCGAGAATTTGGCTCATAGGCTGTTCTGAAACGGCCTCAATGTACATTGATGTCAGCTGCGCTTTCTCTTTATCGTTCAGTGTTGGATCGTCAGCAATGCATTTTACGCCCGGATGCTCGTTTGTCGTGCCGTTAGCAACATGTTGACGCATTATCTCGGTCTGCTTCTGATTCACAACAGAAATACGCGCAGATAGCCTGACTAACTTACTCAGAATTTGCGGCTTCATGACATTGGGTTGCAATGCCACATGAAAACCACCTGCTTGATCTACCGCTCGCGCATGAAAAGCGCGATGTTTCATGTCAGTCGATAGACGTGCCATATAATCATGTAAACGAACCTGCATTTCGGCACCGAGAATACGCCAGCGCTCATATCTCATTAGGCTCTCGCCGGTCTTATCATTTGGGTTCTTTCCGCATACAAAACAGCCATATCGAGATTTGCCGCCGCAGGATGCCCCCCCGTTACCTTTGGTGCCAGCTACGTAGTTACACCGCTCATTAGAGCCCTGACCGTAGACCATTCGGATAAGTGATGCGTTTGGTAAATGATAAGGGAATAGGCCTTGTTCTGAGGTCACCTGAAACCCTTCGTCTGAGAGAGCGTCTTTGATGCCCTGACGGTCTTTATCAAGCGCGTCCGCTCCACACATATCAAGGTACATCCAAACTTCATCTGTGGTGAACTCTTTGATTGGAGCCAATTTAACGTGCTTATGTCCTTGTACACCACCAGCAGATAAAATAGCGTGTTGCTCAGTCGTAAATGCCGATGTTGCACCTGCTTTCTTGATGTTTTTCTTTCTGTTGGCGCTCTCTTCATCCCTGAGGCCACTGATATCGATCAAGGGAAATTGCTTCTGTTGTGGTGTCAACACACTCTCTTTGAAATCACTAAGAGCCTGATTAGAGGGTGAAATTTTCAAAATTTCTGTGCAGTCAGAATTAAGGGTTGGATTAATCAAGAGCTTATCACCGGCAAAATATTTGACTGCAAAAGAGTCGCAAATACCCGGACTTGCCAGTAAATAATGAAGATTAACACCACGAGACGCCGCGTATGCTTTTACTTTTTTGATGGTGTAATTACAGTAAATATCAAATACCAGATGCTCTACCAGTGTGTTGCTGGTGATTATGATAAGAGGATGGTCCTTTTCTATTTCTCCCGCTGCTATTGACTGCGCATAGGCTTCTATCGTCATTTCGACGCACAAACTTGAGTCTTTCCCCGTTGATGAGCCAATTTTGCAAATCGCTTGATAATCCCTTAATGCTTCACGAATGATATTCACACCGTTATAAAATTTCTTAGCCAGCGTAAGCTTATCGTCAAAATCATCGACCACTTCATCGACACTATTCCATGCTTGTACATCACTAGGTAACTCAGTAATGGCAATATCTGGCGTAAATTGCTTAACAATCATTATTCAGCCCCTGTAGTCGTAGTCGTCTTGCTAACCGTGAATATCAGTCGCTCTGACACGCCACCCATCAGGGCATCGTCGTCAAACTCCAACGCTGCTGCTTTTTCAGAATCGGTAAGACCGCATTTTTGTACTTCAGAGACGTAAGCACCTTGTACTTGATTCTCAACATAAGCAGGAAACTCCCTGAGAGCCGCAGGCTCAATTGTTGCCACGAGCATTGTGGTTGTCTCTGCTGACATGAATTTGTCCATGACATTGCGAAACCGACGCTGTGCATTAGGGCAGCGGTAGTAACCAAAATTTACTCTCATCGACATGGGCATATCTCCTAACTGAATATGCATCTAGTGTCGCATGACGCTAAACCCTCGCTACTTTTGCCCGAAGGCTGCAACACCACCACACATTGGTGAAATGCCCATAAAACAGGAAAGTGCGCAGCTTTCTTCTAGGTCGTTGTTACCTGTAATAACCAAGTGGATGTTGAATCATTTCATGACGTCGTAAATATTGATGTCAGCATCAGTTCTGAAAAGTAGCGACGCTGAATATAGGTGCAACAATAAAATCTCTTTCAACAGGCCGTTCAGGTCCACTTAATGAAACTACCTAATGACTACAATCTCAACGTTTAACAAAAACAACCTGCAAGATTTGCGCGCGAAACTTAACCATGCTGTTTCTTCTGTATCCGAAGAATTTGGTATTGCTATTGATTTGGGGCGAATTAACTACTCACCAGAAGAAGCGGCGATTAGATTAACTATGACAGCCATTGGCAGCAATTAGCGTCAGGGGGAGTCCCCCGAAGACGCGAAGTCACGCATTGAGTTTGAAAAGTATGCAGCTGCATTTGGCTTAAATGCCTCTGACTATGGCAAAACTATTAAGGTGGGTAGTGACGAATTCAAAATCGTTGGGATCAAGCCAAGAAGAAGTAAGTTTCCCATCGTGGGTCAGTCATTGACTAATGGGATGAACTACAAGTTAACCCTTGACTCAGTCAAATCAAAACTTGCAGCGTAGACCCTAGAATAAGCAGTGATGAAGCCGATATGTCTCACCATATCGGCTTTGGATTTTTTACTTGCTCGCACATCGCACAATTAGAAAATGTAGCGCACATACAGGCCGAACGTGTCAGTGTCTTCGTTATATTTGTACTGTGCTCCTGCTCCCCAGTTATCGGCGAAATAGTAATTTAACCTTAACTGCGCACCAAACTGAAAATCATCCGTGGCGTCGTCATCTTCATTAAACGCTTTCCAAGCATTAACATCGAGCTCCGCTTCCCAACGCCGTGCAACATGCCACCAGTATCGATAGCCAATCCCGTAAAAGTCAGAATCAAGCTTAACATTACCCGACGCTGTCGGAACGTCGACCTCATTTCGACTTAAACCAACTTCAATAATATGCGCTGTGTTGCCGCTGTTATTTACAATATAGCCCAGTGAGCCGTATATCTGGTCAACCTGAATATCTACATCACTGTCTTCACCTTGTAGGTACCCTCCCCTTGCAATCCATGACGGTGTCATCTGTGCTTGGAATTCGACACTACCACCGACGACATCCAGGTCACTGTCAGTTACGACGTAATTGCCCCCTAATTGCAAGTAGTTGAGATGTGCATGATAGACCTGATTTGCAGCAGTTGAAGAAAATGACGCGGCAATGAGCGCAAGCGTACCGAGTGTTGTTTTAAGTGCCATGGTTGAATGTTCCTCTAGTGATAGTCCTAGAGAAGTGTATTAATCGCGTTTTTTATTCCTTTAAGTCTTTTGTTGCAGCGCTTGCATTTTTTATGACTGACGATGAGTAGACAAAAATGGTTGTGCGATACACCACCTATTTTTAAAGGGGTGAAAAGCTTACGCTCAACTAATTTAGCGTTTGTTGCGCAAACTGCTCATTTAGATTTTAATTTTTCTTGCTAATATTTCGGCATCTTTTTTAACAAGGAAGGCCGATATGGATCCGAAATACATCACAAAAGAATATTCAATAGCCGTGATAAATCACGCGATAGCCAGTGCAAAGTTTAATAACGAGAAACAAGCTGACATTGCTTTTTTGCTTGGCGTGGATAACTCGAATATTCCTAAGTACAAATCAGGTAAACAAAAACTGAGCCCCAATAATGTGAAAATTCTCACTGAGCATTATGGTATGCCGCGCCAAGCTAAGGGCGAGTATATTGAGGCAACGCTCTACAAATCAGTAGACGAATACCTTAATGCTATTGATGAGAGAATTAAAGACCTTTACTGCTCTGCACTGACTGAATTATTCCGCTCACCCAAAGTAATGAAAGCCATCGCCTCTGCTGTTACTGCAAGGCCAATCCGTGGCACTGACAATTCGGACCCGTTCACTCGAATGCAGTTTTCATATCAAGGATGCGAAGATGAAGAAATTCCTCAAATTATTAGCTGGGTAAATGACGCCATAAAAACTGATAGCTTTAAACAATGGTATGAAGAAATGCTTCTTTTTACTGAGCAACAATCAGCAAATGAAAGGTATATTAGGCAATCTACACCTCCCCCACTCGATAAAGGGGAATGGTGTAATGCACTCATATTCCCTGACGATACCCCTTTGTTCTTTCTATTAGCTGACTACTATTTTAATTTTTCGGCAAAGTTTGCATTACCCTTTGAAGGAACATTTAAGTCTAAGCACTATAAAAAAGAACCTGTTGTACTCACTGGCGATGAAATTTTAAACCTACTCCCAAACTACCACCCGTTTGTCCGAAGAACGTCTCATGTCTTTTTAGATAGAAACTTCAGCTCCCTTCGAGAAAAGCCAAGGATAGGGGGTATAGATTTATCAAGTGAACTGGGACCTTTTAAGGATCTTAGTCCTTCAGAACCTCAAATCTTCCTCTTCATGAATAAAGACATGGTTTATAGGTTGTACATCATTGAATACTGGAAAAACAAAAAATTCGATATCGTCATTACCGACATACCACAACAAGAGATATTTAACGTCTTTGGGAAACTGCAAGAAACCTTTGGATTCGATAAACAAAGTGAGTTTGAGTTAAGAACAAAAGTCGCTGAGGCGGGTGGATTTATTCCAGGCGCTCGCGTTTTGTAAAGTGAACCCCTAACACTTCTTTCAATTTAGGGAAATAAGGAGTCAAAATATGCTTTCATTGAAAAATGCACCGAGCAAAACAGGTAGACCGTCAGGTAAAGGTCGAGCTAATAACCCACCAAAAAAATAATTGGTAAAAGTAAGGACTACAGCAGGGTTTTTCGATCCTGTTGTAGTATTTTTTTAGATAAGTAATCAGTGAATATAGCACGACCTGTCGTATTTAAGTGTGTATCAAAATCATACAGGTATTGTTTATCAAAAGAGATCTGGGACACATCATCTGGAGACGTCAAAACTCTTATCCCTGCTGTCCTTAAGGCCTCAATATTGTCACTAAACACCGATACATATCTTTTTCTCTCCGTATGCCCCCTCATGCGAGGTGATAGCAATAATGAGAGCTTCACATCCATATCATTTAAATCCTTTTGAAACCGACGTAAACGCTTTATGGCTGATTTTGACACTGGATAGGCTTGAGTTATCTTGTTTGGCAATTTGGGAGGAGTATTCGAAGCAATTACATTGGCTTTCATATCGCCTAACTTTCCTAAGCTGTGCGTCTGATACACCTTGTGGAAATGCTTATCAGCAACAGAATCTCCGAAGCCGAACAATATTATGTCCCAGGGCGTAAATAAGAATGAGTTTATCCGGTTCCTCCATGACGCCGCCGCGAACTCATCTTGGTCAAGAATATTCACTAAAGCTTGATTGAGATAGAGCTCTGAGCTTTCCGCTAAGAGACGGTCGGACACAATCAATACCACCTCATCACCGCTTTTTACTGCGTCAAGGGTTTCAGTCAAAATTGTTGATAGGCCTGAAGCAGCTCCCAAACCATAGTTTAGAACGGGCCTGCCCAAATTTTCAGATAAAATGCCTGCATCAATGCCAAATAACGGGGTTGAATCCCCTGCAATCAACAATACGGGTGTGCTTGGATATATTTCTTCTCTCAACTCTTTTTTGTAATCAGCAAACGTTGAGATCCATTGATGACGATGTATATAGTTTCCTTCAAAACGTAGTGTTGCTGCCATATAAGCACAGGTAGTCAGTGTAAAACTCAACACAACCACTGCTATTCTTAGTCCATTTTGTTTTGTGAATGACGTGAAATTGTCTTTTATCGCTTCCATATGGACGACCTTAGAATTGAAAATACAGAAATGCAGCCACAGGGCCTACCAATAAAGACTTACCTACAATCATTATTATTGGAGTGTATACAAACAACATAAGCGGGTGTGCGAGGACATTGTGTATTGTACCCCCTTCTAGTTTTTGCCAACGTCTCACGCAGAAATTGACGAGCTCATGTGACGTCGGAGGAAAAAATACTAAAGCTAATCCAATGGTGATATTCACGAGCAACATGCCCACTTCAATGCCATAGCGTTCATAGAGCGTGTTTGCGTTCTCTATCATTTCACCACTGTAAGAAAAAGCGGAAGACCATAACATTAGGGCATCACTAATACTTTCGGTGTAAAAAGGTACCCAGGCTAAAAGTACGAAGCTTGCTGTCAACAAGATGGAAAATCCATTGTTGAGTTGAACTACCCAGTCAGGCTTGCTGGCTATGGTTCCAGTCCTTCGGCCTAGGTAATTTCTGAATTGCATTAATGATTGGTGAAGTACTAATGCACCTCCATGCAATGCCCCCCACAATACGTACCCCCATGCAGCACCGTGCCATAAACCACCAAGTAACATGACGATCATAAGGTTTAGCATCGTTCGATTAAGCGTGCCTCTCGAACCTCCAAGCGGAATATACAAATAATCTCTAAGGAACCTGCCTAACGTTATATGCCATCGCCGCCAAAACTCTGCAATGTTGCGAGACTTATAGGGAGCGTCGAAATTAATTGGGAGCCGAATTCCCAACGCAAACCCTAACGCGAGTGCCAAATCACCATAGGCACTGAAATCAAAATAAAGCTGCAAACCATAGGCAAAGATGGTCAATATGCTCAGCAAAGGTGTGGATTCACCTATACTCATTACCAGTTGCTGTTGCGCTAGAAAGCCCCCAAGCGGATCAGCAATCAGTAATTTCTTTCCTAACCCGATAATTAAGTAAGGTAGTGCCAAATCATAACGATTTAGTGAGCGACTTTGCTGGAACCGACATAAATCTCGTTTTACATCTTTATAATTGACGATCGGGCCTGCAATAAGTTGAGGAAAAAACAACACGAACGAAAAATAAGTCATTAAGGCTGGTGGTTTAACTTCTTGACGATACACATCGACAACGTATGCAACCTGCTGAAAAGTATAGAAAGAAATTGCTAAGGGAAGAATTAGGTTAAGGGACGATTCGACTCCAACGGATGACAGGAAAAAATCTAGATATTTAAACAATGCGAGAAGTGAAAGATTTCCAATGACAGCAACAGCTAACAAAACCTTCGCTTGCAGGATATTACCTTTGACGACATCAGAATTAATGAGTTTGCTTATCCCAAAATTACATAAGATGGCAAGGAACAAAAGACACAGGTATTTCCAAGACCAGGCTCCATAAAAAATAGCTCCTGACGCCACAAGAAGTGTTGAACGAGTCATGTGGCCAGTGTTCCGGGTCAGTCGTTCTGCAAGTAAAACCAAAGGTAAGAATACAAATAAGAAAACAGGTTCAACGAAAAGCATACAAAAGCCGCTTAATCATAGGTCTTATCAATTGTATTAGTTGTTTATTTAGCACATTGAGAATGTAGCGTGCTTCTAAAGCCATATGACTCTGTAAACGTTCTAAACAAACCGGAGCTAACTATTATGAAATCTTCTTATTCCGCGGCATTGCTAATAATAACGATGTTATGCGCGCCTCAAGTACTTGGTAACCAGCAAGATGACAAAATTAAAGGTCATGAGTTGCGACTACTCCCCTCCCCTTGCGCAGTGAAAACATCAGATCATTACCACTCGACGAATTGTGAAGCACAACGGTTTTATGTATCAGCAAGACTAAAAGACTGCGAAATTGAACGTGATGGGTTATTAGTGAGGGACGAAGCAAGAGACATACTCGTTTGTGTAAAGGCTAATAAACCTTCTTCACAGAATAATATGGAGTTCTAAATGACTGCAATAATGAATGATGTAAATGCTGGTGCACTCTTGCATATGGCTTTTAGTCAGTTAAGCGGCGTCCCTGATGACTATGTAGAGCCAGAAGAGATAGCAGAGATTAATTGGGTAGTAGCTAACGCATCTTTTGATTGCAGAAATAACAATTCACAAGGTGTCTATGACTTTATTTTCAACTTGGATTTGTTGGATGACCTTGTCCATGACGAAAGTGCGCCGACACACATTATTCAACAATTAAAGGTGATTCAAGAAAAGGGATATAGCTATATCCTGTTTCACCAAGAATGTTAATTCTATACAAGGTTTAGGGGGGAATTCCTCCCTTACGTTGGTTTATGCGCTTAATAACAAGGATAGCGTGTATCTAATACCAGATGCTTATTTCCTACTTTTCCCAATGCTATCAGTTACTTGAAGGCAACTTATTATTTTTGGTCATCAGCTTTAGGTACATGGTTTGTTTGAGATTGAGGAGATATCCGGTTAGTGATACGCCTGCTTGATATCCTTTTATTCATTGTCATGCGCTCATAGTTTGTATCACGTTGTACAAATATCGTCTCGCCGTCAGGAATGGAAACTTCTATTCCATTAAATTTCGCATTGATAATCTTTATGACTTTGCCATCTGGCGTCCATTCAATGTATTCAACTTTATCTCCATTTTTGTCCCATTGCTCAAGTCGGTGTTTATATAAAAGATTTGAAAGTTGGATCTTAAAATCTCTTAGTTGCATGTTGGGAGCGATATTATCTTTTAAACTCTGGAACGTGTATCGGTTGATAGAACCTAACTTCATGCTCGAAGAAAAAAACGTAAAGATAAAAGCTAGAGGGTTTCTCTCGTTATATATGCGATGGTCAACTTGAAGTAGCAAAGATGAGTCCTGACTCTTGCACTCTTCATATAGGCTCTGAATTTGTGAGTTACTAAGCTCAATCTGATAAGCAACTCTATCATCAACCGTCTTTGCATAATTACGTACATCAAAATGTGAAACTTTCGCAAAGTACTCTTTAATTTTAAATTCATCCATGAAAGCCTTTGGTGCTGAAAGTATCTTATACGTAGTCGAATCCAAACGCATCATCGCGTTATGTGCATGCTTTCGTGACGTCGTACCCATATCCAAATTCATCGAGCGCAAAATATCTGTCTCAGCGATTACGAACTCTGGCTTCAGAACAGCGGCAAGGTCAAGGGAACCATTAAGGTGTAGTGCATAACGTCTTTTCATAGCATCGAGACATAATCTTAGAATTGCGACGTAATAGCGCATATCCCTTACTTTTGCGATAACATTATTACCAGAGGCCTCAACAAGAACATTCACCGGCTCGTCGTCAATATAGATAATTGCTTTCTTCGACGTAGTGTCAGATTTATGGCTATGCTCTAGGCATACAGCTAGCTTAAAAATCAAAACTTCAACCTTTCCGAACATCTCATCACTCGGGTTTACTAGACTCTTTAATTCCTCTACTGAATTGAAAGATTCTATATTTGTAGGTTGTTCTGAAGGTATAGCCGATTTATTTAGTCTATAGAGAAAAGCCTTTCTTCTGGTACCAGGCTTTGTTTTACACTCCATCTTCTCAAAAATTTGTTTTTGGCTCATAGATATGAGCGCTTTTCTTACGGTTTCAGAAGAGGAGCCAATAAAAGATGATAATTCGCTTCCGCTACAATAGGCCCTTTCTTTGGCTTTGCTTACTTCAAGAAGTGATTGTAGAACGTTCTTTTCTGAAGGTTTTAGATTATCAGAGTTGATCAGATTGATGACATCCTGTGTAGGGGCGTCAGACAAAGTAACTATCGGTGGGGTCAAGTTTAAGAACGTTAAATCAAGCATTTCAAAATCCATCTAATTATCCCTCTTAAATTACCACCTAAGAAGACATTATTCAATTTGGGATAAACTACTGTAAGTCTCCCTTCCAATCCTAGTAAACCAATGCGCTAATTTTTCAACCATTAATGTATCGCTTTAAAACGAAACACAGTAATCCACGATGTGGACTCAATAAAACGAAATAGGACAGTCCACAATGTGGACTCAATAAAATAAATTAGGGCAGTCCACAATGTGGACTCAATAAAATGAATTAGGGCAGTCCACAATGTGGACTCAATAAAATGAACTAGGCAGTCCACAACGTGGACTCATTAAAACGAAATAGGGCAGTCCACAATGTGGACTCATTAAAACGAAATAGGGCAGTCCACAATGTGGACTCATTGAAACGAAATGGGCAGTCCACAATGTGGACTCATTAAAACGAAATAGGGCAGTCCACAATGTGGA
>OJFG01000082.1_pt1 | contig 59339 bp, 61 predicted proteins | sample 1594071 | NCBI WGS metagenome assembly OJFG01 (sample SAMN05416818, study PRJEB24817) | seawater metagenome | isolation source: Sea water | place: Canada:Atlantic | collected 2013-07 | reverse complement strand
TGAAAAGCTAGAAGAATTCAAACGAAAATCTGTCTAGTAAAGTCTGGTCGATTCAAGATTCACAGCGTTTAACGGACCTACACCTTCTAGGGCCTGTAGCGATTTACATATTTCGTGGCCGTTTGCTGCTTTTTCTAAATATAAATCGTACTGCTTTATCGACTCAATACCACGCTGGAGTTGTTGCCAGCTAGTACTGAGAGCTTGCCTAAAAACCATGGAAAAGCCATTTTCAGCATCTTCCAGTACGCCTTCAACAACGCCACTTAACCCTCCCTGACTAGGCGAGATTCGGATATTAAACTCTAGCAATAAAGATTTAATTTGTTGCTGCATTGCGACTTTATGCTTAACGGCCAACTCTCGCAGACGAACCAAGGTTTGCTGCTCTTTTGATTTGCCGTTAATAAACGAAACATCGGTGAGTTGAGCAGCTTGCGCAACCGCTAAGGCGTCGTTTTTATCTGTTTTCTGATTTTGCCTAACACTAGCAACCAATTTTGCTGAAATTAATCGAGCATCATGCCCATATTCCAACGCTTTTTGCTTCCAGTAGTTTGATGTACTACATGCTTCAAAAACAATTGTCATTGGTTTTGACGACGCTAGCCAAGAACCAAATTCTATCGGTGTCATCGCCTGATTAGACTGCACCTTGTTGCGTTTACAAACGCAAACCTGAATTTCTTCTTTCGCTAAATCAACACCTGTGATTATATTGTGCATGTTGGACTCCATAATATTTTTTGTGTGAGAACTAAAATATTAACCCAGCTCACTGAGTTGGGGGAGTCCAATTATCTCCAAATTTTAGCCCACGTGTTATTGCCCCTAAGCGGGGTGTTAGGCATCATTCTAGTTTGGAGATAAATTGATGGATTGGGGAACGATAGCAAAAGTGGCACTAGCCATAGTTGGGATCATTACTGCGGGTAAAGTTTTTTTTGATATCTTGATAGGTAAAAAAAGTAATTTACGAGAAGAATATGAATTCGCCAAGGGGTTCCTTGACGACACCGTTAAAAAATCTCTTCACCCATTTACATTGAGTAAAGGTTATCAAGCAATCGCAGGAACAAATGCTGTTAAATCCTCTGAAATTGAATACATTCTCTCCCTAAAAGATCCTGTTCAATGTTTAAGTGATTTTATTTTATCTAAACAGCTGTTTGAACGGTTAGAAACTGAAGGTGACTTCAAGCTCGTGTTCCAAAAGAAATATGAAAAGCCTTTTTCCAGAGGGTGGAGAAAAGCCTGGTATTTAATTTTGTACTTTACGCTGGCCTTTGCTGCATTATCCCCTGTTTTGTTATCAAAGTTTTTCAATGTGGAGGCAGCCAAATCTTTATTACAGCTTTTGTTCACACTACCGTTTTTTGGGTTATATGCTTGGATGGCGTTGCAGGCTTATGCGAAATTGGCCCGAGGTGACTTTCTTTTTAAGAATCAGAAACAACATACTTCTAATATTGTTGTTGAAGGCTTAAATAGCAAAAGTGCTGCCTAACAAACGCATTAAATCGTTCGCAAGCTCACTGGGACACAAACACGGCGGCTGTGTCACTTCGTTCCGATTATAGCCGCCGTATTTGTGCCCTTTATGCGGGTGTTATATTCCAGTTATAGCGAAGTCTATTGCATCTATCAGCAGTGCTCTGGATTGCTCCAACGAACCAATGCGATCGTGGAGCACGTCTTCGGGTATAGAACTAAGTTGTTGTGCTAGAAATAAATATGTTGTGCCCTCGAATTCTATTTCCGGCGTCAGCTTCTTCATGTAAAAACTGTTTTTAGTATTACTAGTTGTTAACGGTACAACCAGCCTTGTTGCCAATTGGTCGATTACAGAATTTTGAACATCAACAAGAAAAGGGTAAGCTTTGCTAGTTTTCTTGCTTGGGTTTCTGTAAACATCAAATTGCGCCATTAGAAGTTCCTGTACTCATCACCTATACAACCGTTCTCAGCAACAAACTCGTTGTATGCAGCTATGGCAGCTTTGTTTTCTTTTTTCCATTTCTCTGCTTCAATACTTTTTAGCTTGTCTCTGAGTGCTTGCTCTAAGGTCGCAGAAAGGTTAACTTTTAAACTTCGAGCTTTTTGCAATAAGTCGCTATTTAAGCTTAGATTTGTCGCTTTCTTGGGGGCATGGACGTCATATAAATCTTGCATTTTATCACTCCAACTAATTTCACCATCAAGTATACGCATACAAATGCGCATTGCAAAGCATGGTTGGAATATAATAAACGCATTAACACTCGCTGCGCTCGCTAGGGACAAAAACACGTAGGCTCCCTGCGCTTCGCTTGGTATTGTAGCCTACGTACCTTTGCCCTTTATGCGGGTGTTATGAGTCTTAAGCATGGATAAAGAGCAGAAGAAGAAACTGAAGGCTCAGTACAAGAAAAATGAGCAAGATGAAATTCGTACATCTATCCCGATGGGTATTAATGAACTTAAAAATCTTTTGTCTCACCTAAACAGAGAGTCAGCTCCTGAGTGTGATCATACGCTTAAGGAAACAATTGAATTCCTTAAGTCCAATAAGTTAAATCCAGAAGTGGTTGTTCCTTGGCTTGGTGAGCATGGCGGGTTCTGCGACTGCGAAGTTATTTGCAACGTCTACGATGACGTAGGTGATATTGTTGGGTGGCATCTTGACGAAAACTCATAACAAGTTGCTCAAACATCAATAAAAGGAATTATTATGAGTTTGAAACCGTTCCCAAATATAAAGCCTAGAAACCTAGGTTTATTGTTATTTATTGCTCGTGTACTCACTTATTTCGGGGTTGTATTAATTGGTGTAGCAATAGCGGTAATTGCAACCACGCTCTTTGCTTATTTTTTTCCAACACCACCAGTAAGTGGCAGTACAGAGACTTATCGTATAGGTCTTGGTGGAGTTAAAGCCGGTTTTCTTATCATTGCTGTAGGCCTTTTTGCCATTGTATTATCAAACATCTTCGCGGCAATTGTGTCTTGGGAAAGCTCGCTTTCAGACGAGGAGCATAATGGCACATAACAACACGCCCTGAGGTGGACAACAACCCCTTTCTCTAGTTGTCCACGGCATATTTCAGTAACTGTGAACCTTTCACTCTTAGTGCATTTAGATAGGTACTTTCATCATAAACCTTTCTGTCCTGCCAACATCGCCAAACAATTCTTATCCACTTAAATGTCAGTGCCCTGATAGCCACATTATGTGATTTCCCTTTGCCGATTTGTTGTTCGTAGAAGGCTTTGGCCCAGTACGAGTAGCGCACCGTCTGCCCCGCCCATTCGACTAAGCTTTGTCTCAAAAATTTGGGGCAATGATACCGCCAATGTATCCATGCTTTTTGACCGCTAGCTTCAATAACGGGAGCTATGCCTGCGTATTTTTGAATATCGCTCGCGGATTGATATCTAGCTCCGTCTTCACCAAATGCTGCTAATAATCTTGGAGCGTAGCAGGGGCCCGCGCCTGGTAGACTATCGAAAATAATATGATCATCGTGCTGAATATACAGCTCTTTAATTTCTTCATCTAACGTTCTTATCGCTAGCAAAAGCTGCTTTAACTGAGGAACAAGTAAACTTATCATCAAAGAATTAGGCTTAATGATCGCTTCATCACGCGTTAGAGGCTTAGCAGCTTTTAGCTGGGTAAAGCGTGCTTCATTCACGTCTGGATAGTGTGAGTTATGTTTGCTAAAAAAAGCAAGGAATGTTGTTTTTCTTGCTGCCTGAGCCTGCTCAAGAGTGGTCCAACGCTTCAAAAAATCACAAAATATTGCGGTGTCTTTTTCTTTAAACCAAAGCAAAGACTGAGGAAAATATTGTTTTAGAATACCGGTGATTTTGTTACTTAAACTTACTCTATCTTGAACTAGCTTACGACGAAATAATACGAGCTGATTCAACTGCCTGATACTGTCTGATTGAGTTTTCAAGGGGGTTAATTTGTCTCGATGATACTGCAATATTTCGACTTGTATTTTAGCATCTACTGGATCGCTCTTGCTCCCGCTTGAAGCGAATGCTTTACGGTAACGAGCTACCATGGAAGGGTTTAGTGGGTAAATCACGACATCTTCACATGCTTGTAACGCATTGATCAGTGGGCCTTTAGTAAGCTCACAGGCAATTGCGAATCGCTTACCTGAATAGCGTCAGGTGTATGAGGAATAACTGAAAATTTATATTGTTGAGAGTAAGCATCGTATTCACAGATATCATGTTTTTTGTCAGCCCAATCTACGCCAATTAACAGCTCAAAATCATCATATATTGAGGGAGAAGAACCTTTCATATCCTGCCTCCTAGTTGTAAAGTGAATGAAGGAATATGTAAGCTTGATCTGCGCAGGTTTTACAGAAGTCGCTGCACGACATTCCCTGAGTATGCGTCTATGACCAAGTAACTTCTGCTGACCCGAAACTATTGTTATAGATATCGGTCTATCTAAAAATTAACATTCGTGGACAGCAGAAGCATGTTCCTTTTTACTGAATCAAATTGGAAGTAAAAGAGGAACGGAACCACTGTAAAAAAATCAAGTTCGCCCGCTGCGCGGTCTGGGACGCAAACACGCAGGGCGGCTTCGCGATTATGCCGCTACGTCACTGCTCGCTCAGCGTTATACCCAGAACTTCCCAAACTTAGTGAGTAAGACCAACATTCTCAAGGAATAGGTTTTTTTAATTAAAGCGATAAAGAGCCAACTTAATCTGAAACCGTATTTTTATGAAAAGTCGGCAAAAGTTGGTATTACTGGATGTATTTTGGGAGGGGTCATCGCTTATTTGTTGTTTGTGAAAGCTCTTCCAGTGTTTGGTGTAAACCTTGAAACACCATTGTGGGAGTATAGCGACCACGTTGTGTACTCGGTTTTTGGTGTTGGCATACTATTACTAATTTGCTGCATATACTTAACCTGTTCGCTTTGCGCAGCAGTTTATTTTTTCTCAATGGTAAAGAGTGGAAACCTTGATTCTGAAGAATACTTCAATATTGTGTTTAAAAGTCAGTACCCAACTCATTGGCAGCGAATGTAAATACTCGAATGTATAACAAAAATTATATTAAGCGTTAACTGCCAAGGAGATCATTGTGGCAATAGATAGAAATGCATGGATTTTTGGTTTAGCTGTTGCAGCAATTGCTGTTCTGTTTAGTCTTACTTCACCCGCTAAACAAGAAAGTATTGCTGCGTACTTTTTAGTGTTTTTCATGTGTGGTATACCTGCTGGTGTTGGCTTCTTTATCGGGCAGCGTTCACACAAACAATCCTTAAAAATTCAGCACATTTTACTTGCTGCTTTTATTACATATTTCCTTACAGATAATAGTGTAAAGCTTATCGGCCTCACCCAAGAGTATTGGTATCTTACTATTGCCGTATTGTTTGCACTATCAACGCTTGTTAGTTGGCGTTTACCAAAAATGTTTAACAAAATCGAAGGTAACAAATAACTCTTGTCGTTCACGTTGTAGCTGGTGCACAAAGTTGGGTGTTACCTTTTTTTCAATCAATAGCAAGTTGTTACGCAGGGGCTACTATGCCCTACCCGCTATTTTCCTTTATTTAAAAGTTATTCACCAATATAGGCAGTAACCGATGAAAATGATTACCTATTTACTCCTAGGTACTGTTGCTTGTTATAGCTCATTTACAATGTCAGACATGTTTAAAGATGTTGCTAAAAACCACGGACATTTCGGGCTTAGCACAAATGAAGCCGGGAGTGCGAAGCTTCAGGGGGAATGTCTAGTACAGCCCAAAAATCTTACATTCAAAAGAAAAGATTAATTCGACCCTATATCGGAGTGGATAAACTATAGATCTGTTTCTCTACTTGAATAATACTCGCCGTGTGAGGTTCTCATAATGCTAGAAGTAGCTAACGAAAAGATTCGTGGAGCAAGAGAGTAAGGTAGGCTGACATGAAAACCTGGGGCAAGGCTTAACAAAATGCCAACTGGCGTAGCAATTCATAGCAACATGCATCATTCGCTTGTGTTGGGAGCTGTCACGCCAAGCCGCTGCACGGTTAGTCGCCCGTGTGCTTTGTATTAAATGCTATAAGGAGAGTACGTGAAAATCTACGGTGATATACAATCCGGAAATTGTTACAAAGTAAAATTGTTATGCTCACTTTTAGAAATTGAGCATGAGTGGGTTCATGTAGATATTCTTGCCGGCGGAACACAAACCTCTGATTTTTTGGTTAGAAATCCAAATGGTAAAATTCCATTGCTTGAACTACCTGATGGGCGCTGCCTTTTTGAATCTAATGCCATTTTGAACTATTTGGCTATTGGAAGTGAGTTACTGCCAAGAGACAGCTTTGACCTCGCCAAAGTTCAACAGTGGCAGTTTTTTGAGCAGTACAGCCATGAACCGTTTATTGCAGTAGCGCGCTTTATTGCCAAATACTTAGGATTGCCTGAAGATCGCCGTGCCGATTATGAATCAAAGCAGGAAGGCGGCGGTAAAGCTCTATCAGTTATGGAAGCTCAACTTAGAAAAACACCATATTTAGCAGGCGAGCAACTAACTACCGCTGACATTTCACTATATGGCTATACTCATGTAGCCGAAGAAGGTGGATTTAATCTTTCTAATTACCCAGCTATACAAGTTTGGATTGACAGAATTGCCTCTCATCCAAAATATGTTGGCATGGCATAAGTGGTTATACAAAAGTTATTCACGCCCATTACAATAACGAACGCACACTCTGCGTAGTATATAGATGAGTTTAGAGCTGTGATAGCCACTGTGGCAACCTGTGTGGCGTTTTATTTTCTAAGAAAAGGAAATGCTGAATTTAAGTTTGTCAAAACGCAATAAGCCATCAAGCTAGCGGCTACTAACCATTTGCTCAGTTTTGCCATGCCACGTAATTTAGCAAATAAACGGTGACTTCATGGACATTTTGTATATTTGGATTTTTGCTTTTTCAATCGTGATAATACTAGCCGTATTGCGATACATAAAAATTGGACATTATGAGCCCGATAAGGTGCTCCAAGATTTCGGTAATAGCATTTGCGTAAACTATTCAGTTATTGGTAGTAAAACGTTACAAAAGAGCTCTGTAGTGAAGATTCAATTAGCAGGCAACTGCGTAAGTCTTTTTAATTAAAAGCGATAACGCTCTAGATATTCATGCTCCCAGAAAAGCGCTTGCTCACAGCTTATTTGTAAGAGCGAAAAAAGTTTTTCCTCACGCGGTGGTTATCGAAGTTGACTGCTAACGAGTAAGAGCAATAACAGGGAAAGTTCTACGAAGATATAGATAAGTTTTATGTTTTGACGCGAATCTAGGTCAGAAATGCACCACTCGATAAATTAGACCGCTCCGCGTAAATTGTTAAAGACGACTTCAGGCTGTTTGCAGCCAAGGCAATTTCTTGGTGAGGGGTTGGCGAAGTAGACATTTGGTTTCAGCTTTTCAGCGACCAGCTCGTGCCCGCAGAATTCGGTTCCGTTGTCTGCGACCACAGTGCACAGCACCTGCCTCGCGCTGCTCTTCACAATAGGCAACTCCGTGAAACTCTTTGTGCGCATCCAATCCGATAAAAATCATGCTATGTTTGTTCATGCTAGCCTCCAAATTAATTTAGTAGTGAACAAACTAATTATGGTTCTGGTCGGCACCCGATGGCTTTCTGAGTTAACCCACGAAAATGCGGAGGCTAGCATTTCTCAGGGAGTCATTGTATCTATATGCACTTTAAGAATTTCAGCCAGAAACGGAGTTTTAGATTTTGAAAATTGTTTTTTTAGTACTTACAACGTTCTTTTCAATCGGAATTAATGCGTCGAATTTCGTAAGCATGAAAATTCCCCAATCAACAATTATGGTAGAGGCACCAAATATAATTGTAGCGTTGCCGCCATCTTATAAGTCAGATACAACAAAAAAATATCCGGTTTTATTTGTTCTAGATGGTGAAACCAATGGTGAGCTGGTTGATGGAATGCTGCAAAGGCTACATTTATCTAACGGCTCAAATGAGCATATTATTGTCGGCGTTACTAGCAGTAATCGTCTACGAGATTTTGCGCCCACAGTAAACAAAGATCCAAGAGGGCCAGTTGGAGAAGGCGGTGGTGGTGATAAATTTTTGGATTTTTTAGAGACGGAGCTTATCCCAGAAGTAAATACAAAGTACCGAACTAATGACCATAATGTGATTGCAGGGCATTCAATTGCAGGTCTTTTAGTTATTCATAGCTTCCAATCACGTCCTAATTTATTTCAGGGGCATTTAGCATTCAGCCCTGCTGTTTGGTGGGGAGAGCGAGAAACATCTCAATCTACAAAAAAATATGTCACCACAGCCAAACATATTCAAAATTATCTTTATATGGCTATAGGTAGTGAAAGTGGCGAGATGCGACAAGTTTATGACTCTCTAGCTCAAACAATTTTAAGAAATCGTAATATTGATTTTAATGTGCGATTTGATGAGTTTGAACATGAGGGTCACGACTTTACTATGGCGGCCGGACTCTATAATTCCCTTAAAGGATTATTTCAGTATCAACAAAAGCTCGGCATATAAAAATGTTGCGAAAAACCACCAAGGTTATGGGCTTAGCGAAGACAAAATAGGGGTTGCAAAGCTCCAGGTTGAATGCCTGGTGCGGCTCAACGATCTAACATTCAAAAGAAAAGATAATTTTGACCCTATATCGGAGTGGATAAACTATAGAGATGTTTCTCTACTTGAACAATACTCGCCATGTGAGGTACTTATAATACTAGAAGTACAAAACGAAAAGATTCGTGGAGCAAGTGAGTAAAATTTAAAATTAAAATTTTTAAGGAAGAAAATATGAAGAAGTTTTTAGTAATTGTTTTCATGGGGTTATTAACTGGTTGCGCATCAATTAATTACTCTGATATTGAAAATAGCGAAGCGACAGTCAGCAACATAAAAGTTGTGGAACTTGGTGAGGTTGGAACTGATGAACATCAGCTTGATGTGAAATTCGATTATAGCATAACTAATTATCACGATACTTTTAAGCTATACACGTGCTCAGTTTTGTTTGCGAATTCTCAAGATGAATTGGTAACTACATCCAAAAAAAGAAATCCTTGCGTTATAGACGCTAAAAATGGCTCGATATCAGTCAAGTGGGACACTCCTTTATCAACGAGTGCGGGCTATTCAAAACAAGCTTTGGGTAAGTTGGTTTTTCCTATTAAATTTTATGTAGCGATACATCAAAAGAAATCCCGCAACACAAATATTATTATTGGTAAGAGCGACGCGCTTTTTTTAAGCCCCACAAACATATCTACCCAATAGAATTACTCATCTGATTCCATGGGTTGCATAAAGTGGGCTGCTTCGCATTACAGCCCACTCCCCTGCGCCAGTGATTTGAGAGTAAATTGCCTAGAGGGAGAATTTAAATGGGATTTGAAATTTGGTACGCCGCGATTGGAATTGCAATTCTACTCAATACAGTTGTTTCAATATTTCTTGGCCGTAGCGATGATTTAGAAACCTTTCAGAAAAGTGCTCAGATATTTTTTGTTTGGTTAGTCCCGTTTTTCGGAGCTATAGGGTTATGGTTGTTAAACCGTAGTCAGGATACGCCAGTAAGAGCCCAAAAAAGTTTTGGAGGCGGCCCGCAAGATAGCAGTGGCGGCGGATCCTCGGGTGACTAGTTGTATATAACAGTCACCCTAACGCTCGCTGCACTCGTTACTATAGTTTGTATCACTATAGTTTAAGTGTTTTGTCCGTTAAGCGCCCTTAATTTGCTGTTAAAGGAATTCAACATATGTTGAGCAATGAAGCATCCATTCAAAAAAGCTTGTTAGTCTTTAGCCATTTATTCGTAGGCTTTTCTCTTATCGGGCTAGGAATAGTTCGAGATAATCTTGGTGCGGAAGGGATATGGTTTATCCTTTTAGCGCTTGCTTTACATTTTAAAATGAAAGTAGCTTGGGTTGGAATGCTCGCTACAGCTGCGTTCAGCGCTCTCATATGCCTAAATCTAATTATTTCATTGCTCCCCCCATCTTTAAATGCAGGCTTGCACTTTAGCGCTAACAACAGCCAACTTTTTCAAATAGGCTCGATAACACACTTATTATTGGCTATTCTATGGACTGCGTATTTTGCACTGCAGTTTTACTTTTTAAACCAGCCAGCCAATAAGGCTTATTTTATACGCACAAGGCACCAAATAAACACAGGAAGTTAATATGAGTGCAAAAGCTCGCAAAATTTTGGAAGCTTTGGAATCGTCCGGTAAAGAGGGTCGAGGAATAATTACACTCTCCTTAGAAACTGGTTATAGCCAATCAGATTTACGAAGCTTTTTTAATAAAAATAAAAAGTTCTGCGTTCCATTAAATGGACAAACCAAATATAAATTATGTCAATTTACTGAAGAACGAAGTTCAGTTGATGAGATGGTGGCGGAAATTGAACTGCAGAAAGTGGAAGCGCGAGTATCTAGGTCGTTTAGCTGCGGTTTAATTGCGGGATTGTTTATAGCGAGTATTGATAGCTTTATTGGTCTGTTGTTTTGACTACAGCCAATAACGAGCCAGATTACATTAAATAAGAAGGATTTTTGATTATGAAACTAGGAACAAAACTTGGCCTTTCATTCAGCGTTTTGGGTTGTGCGGTTGGCGCTTACCTTGGGCTCGCCCCTGTTTTTGCAGGGTTACAGTCTGGTGCCCTATCTGGCCAAGAAGCCGGGTTAATATTTAGTTTTGTGGGCATGCCCATAGGCATCACAGTAGCAACGGCGAGTATTCTAGCTTCGAAAAAGCAAGCGATATAATACCTATCAGTGCTTTTAAGATTCTCGATAGCATGTTCGCTCGAATAGGGTGCTCTGTTATGCCCTTCACACTTGCTATAGAAGTTTGAGGTTTAGATTACTCGATGAGTATCTCATTTGTACGCACTGAAGATTTAACGCGAGCTGCCAGTATCACGTTCGACAACATGCGAGTTTATTACCAGCAATTCGCCCCAGAGTGGGACGTGCCGAAAGTATTTGGGGCAACATTAGAACTTGAAAACTATGACATCATATTTCAACAACAGGTTGTTGGCGTTATGCGGTTGCAATTAAATGATGACTGCTATGTTTTACGAGATTTACAGATTATTGATTCGGCAAAAAACAAAGGCATTGGCAGAGCATCGTTAAATGAGGCTAAAAGGCGTGCGTTAAATGCGAATTTAAACACCCTCACACTTAGGGTGTTTAAAAGTAGCCCGGCAGTTGCTTTTTATAAAAGAAATGGTTTTGTTATACAAAGTGAAGATGAAAGCTTTTTCAATATGATAGCGGAAATATCTTAGCAATACGCTATAGTGGCTTGTTGGTTTACCCTCTCCCTTTAATTGGGATATAAAAACAAGGAATGCAAAATGGGGTTTAAAGTTAACTTTTTTGCTAGGCCCATCGACTCTAATTACCGGCTTGCTTGGGAGTCATTTTTAATCGAGTTTTCTTTGTTTGTAATCTGCACCGTGATGGCCATTTATGGTTGGAATAACGGGTCACTGCTAATGGCAGTGCCAGCAGCGGTTGTGGCAGCATCATGTTTTGGGCTGGTGATTTATTCACTCTTTATTTTTTTTGCAAATAGCCAAGCAAGCAAATAAAGTAGCGCAGCGCGCTCATAAAATGGATACGCATTCAACAGCATTATAAATATGCCATGCACTTTCAGGGAATTCATGATGAAAAATATTTTTTTACTACTAGCTTTTGCTCTAGCAGGCTGCACGTCCACAACGTTGCCTCCTACAACTGCCACTTCCCCCCTTTCTGACTCAATGAAAATTATTGAAGCCGCTGCTAACGCTGCCCCCAGAGGTGTTGTTGGAGAGTATACACTTCGCATAGTTGCAGCAGGCAGTCAAGGTCACTTTGTTTACCTTAATACAGAAGCCGATTATCGCGACCAGCGCGCTGTAACGGTAGCCCTGCCCCCACGAGTCATTAAACAACTCACAGCTTATTATAAAATGCCTCCGCAAGAGTTTTTTATCGGCAAAAAAATAGTGGTGAGAGGAAAAGCGCAGCGAGTAAAGATAGCGTTTTTGTCAGAAGGTAAACGCACAGATAAATACTATTACCAAACACACATAAGGTTGATGGATATAGCGCAGTTAAAAGTTGTTGATGAGCCTGCTTAATAAAAGAAAGATAATGGAAGTAGTATGTCTAATTTGAAAAAAACTGGAACTTGGTTTCTGTTAGTTATTGCCGCGGTGGCGTTTATTGCCGCGGTGTCTTTACTTGGTTCAACACTCGGTAGTCTGTATGCCGCAGGCTCAATCGAACTATCATTTGCTCAGGTTGGTGTACTTTGCGGTGGGGTTGTAGCCATATCATTATTAGTACGTTGCATTAAACAACTAAGAAATGATGCCGACGCTGCACGTGCTTAACTAACAAAAAAGGCCGTTTACGGTAAATATTGATTCAATAAACAAATACGGCCTTACGATTATCTATGAATTATACCGAGTTGCCCCCAATTTCACGAACTCACTTTAGAAACGACAAGTTAGTTTTAGACGATACCCTCCTACATCTAAAATTGAATGATGAATACTTGGAATTGCTAAGCAATGAAATGCCCTAGAACGCACACCACGTTACAAAAAGTTAGTGTAGGCAAAGTCCCTGTTTATTACAGTGAAGCATGCGGCGGCGTGCTATTGGAAAATAATACCCTGAGTCACTTTGAAAATCCTCAAGATAAAAGCGGCAACGTTTTAGCTAGGCATTTAAGTCAGTTTCATTGTGAGCTGGAGTCGAAGGACAAACGCATACGCTGCCCTAAGTGCCGGAACACTGTAATGCTTCAGCGATTTTATAGCCCTTTGCACGCGGTGGAAATTGACGAATGCCCAGGGTGTGGTGCTATTTGGTTAGATACTGGCGAACTCGGAAAAATTCAGTCGCTAATGCTTAATGAAAAGGAACGTGCCCTTTTACGCAACGAGCTAATGAAGAAGCATGAAAGAATAGAAATAAAAGGCATGCCTCACCAACACGATAATTGGAGTCGCCGCAGCGATAAAGTAGATGCTTTTTTTGATTTAGCATCCTATATATCGAATAGTTGGTAGGCTCTAATGAGGCTTACAAGGTTAAAGGACGAAATACTTACTAGTTTACTCAAACACTTTACTTCACAAGTAACGCTTTATTAGAAACGCCCCATATTTGCCTACGAACTTCTACTCGATATCCATAGCCCAATAAATAATTTTTTTCTGTGTAATAAATTCTTCAGCTTAAAGACTACTTAGTTTGAAAGCTGAATATCACAGCTTAAGACATCAACTTTGAGCTAATTTTAAGGACAGAAAAAGAATGGAATATATCAACTCAGTTTTGGAAAGCGGCAACTACGCATTTATAGGGTTTGTAATTCTTGGCGTAATTGTATTGTGGTTTCTCCCAGCTATGCTAGCCCTTATTTTTAATAGAAAACACTTTAAATATATAGTGCTAGCATGCATTCCTGCCGGCTTTTCTGTTATTGCATGGGTAGGTGTTTTAATTTGGGCAACTACAGGAAAAGTGTTTTCCAAACACGCCCATCAAATAAAAAATGAAGCTTAGGCAGCACTGAAAAAGAAGTGGTGATGTCGACACCTGCACAATTAAAATGTTTCGGCAATTGAGCTCGGCTTTATTCTATGTGTAAGGCCTATTTCATTTTATTTACATTCACCAAAATATAACTCAGTATATAAATTACCTAATCGTCATATTGGTTTAAAGCGTGACGCGGCAGCCACCTAGCTTTGCATTTTAGCCGGTTTGAAAAGCGAAAAGGCCCCAATTTAACTTGGTAACCAATTAGTTTAACGCTACCAACAGGATGAACATATGCTAAGTCAATTCTCTAAAAATATAGCTGATAGCGTACAGGCAGAGATAGCTATGGCCGCTAAAAAAGAAGCAAATGGCGATGTTGCCGCCTCTTTTCGTCATCTTGAAACTGCGCATGTATTAGGACAAGAATCTACATGGTGGCATGTGAAAGCTCATATTCTCATGTTTGGCTGGGCGTTTCGGCAGAAAGATGTAAAAGAGTGTTTAGGGCAAGTTTTTCGTATTTTCGGAGCTGCAACCAAAACAGCTATAGGACTAGTGCCCGCGGGCAATACGGGTGGTTCGAACGTTAGCCCATTTAAAACGCTACCAATTAAAGCAGAAATTCAGCACGCTATTTTAAAAGCTAAAGGAAATGGCTAACCGCGATCACTTTATGATTTCTGTAGCGCCCCCTAGCTTTTGTGCGCCTAACCACAATATTGACTAAACGGGTAAATCAATGGAAAACAATAGCGCATTAGATCTAGTTTCACTTGCCAATAAACTTGAAGCATTTATCCAAGTTTGCGTACCTGATAGTACAACAGTAAATAAATACGGCGGCACCCTATTTACCATGAAGCCAGATGAAAAAGAGGGTCAGTTTTGCGGCGTTTTTATTTACTCGGCCCATGTACAGCTGTCATTCAGTCATGGTCCTCAACTTGTAGATGAACGCAATATGTTATGCGGCAATGGAAAATATAGGCGGCATATTAATTTTAAACGCGTAGATGACATTGACTACCCTTATATTGAAGGGCTTATATGCCAAGCATCCGCATTTTAACGTCAATACCAAAGTCGTAAGTGTGCTGCAACACAATGTTATGATACTGTTAACAGTATATTAAATATAACATTTTTGAGTGAGCACACATGACTGTAGATATACATTTGCCAAGCATTATGAAAGTAGGTGGAGGCGCTATTTCACAGCTTCAGGATATGCTTGCTACTTTGGGTGTAAAACGGCCGTGTATTATTGCCGATCCAATCATGGTGACATTAGGCAAAGTGGAAAATATTACGTCTTCGCTTTCAGCTTATACTAAAGACATCCATGTTTTTAGTGATGTAATGCCCGAGCCCGACGATAACTCTATCGATGGTGCGGTAGCGCTAGTAAACCAGCAGCAATGTGATGGCTTAATTGCACTTGGTGGCGGTAGCGCAATTGATAGCGCTAAAGCCATAGCACTTTTGGCAACCCACGGCGGGCACATGAGAGACTACAAAGTGCCCCGTGTAGTTTCAGAGCAGAGTATTCCAATTATCGCCATTCCAACCACAGCAGGTACAGGGTCTGAGTGTACTCGTGTAACCGTGATAAGCGACTCACAGTCTGCGGAAAAAATGCTGTGTATGGGCCCGGGGTTAATGCCTAAAGCGGCCATTCTAGACTATGAACTTACGCTGTCGGTACCTTATCGGGTAGCGGCAGATACGGGGTTAGATGCCCTTACGCACGCAATTGAAGCTTATGTGAGTAGAAAGTCCAACCCGTTTAGCGAGCAGCAGGCCATTGCCGCTATGCGATTGATAGCCCCACACCTTGTTGCTGCGTGCAAAAAACCTGATGATATAAAAGCCAAAGAGGCCATGATGCTGGGCGCAAGTTTGGCTGGCTTAGCATTCTCAAACGCGTCAGTTGCATTGGTACATGGTATGAGCAGGCCGCTTGGCGTGCATTTTCATGTACCCCACGGCATGAGTAACGCTATGCTTCTGCCTATGGTTACCGCGTATTCGCTTTCGGGAAGTCCATCTAAGTATGCTGAGGTTGCCTACCACTTAGGCTTAACTGGCGAGCCAGGTAGCACTGGTACTCACGAAGATGCGCATGAAAAGCTAATCGACTTTTTGCACCATTTAAATCGTGAGCTTGATGTTCCTACCATGTCTTCATTCGGTATCGAAAAAGCGTCCTACGATAACATAATCGAACTGATGGCAACGCAAGCATTGGCTTCCGGATCGCCAGCTAATAACCCTAAAGTGCCTAAGCCTGAAGAATTAGAGCGGCTTTACCGCGATGCGTATGCTTAACACCGTCCGATAGTAACAATAGAGGTGATAACGGGCAGTGAAATTAGTTTTTTGCTGCTCTAATACCCTGCATAAGCAGTCTATCCAGTGCATTGGCGAAATTTTGCTTATCGCGCTGAGAAAACGCTTTTGGCCCGCCCGTGTGCTCACCGCTAGAACGCATGGTATCCATAAAATCACGCATTGTTAGCGCAGCCCGTATTGATGATTTATCAAATTCATCTCCGCGGGTATTCACCGCACTCGCACCTTTAGCCAGTATGTCTGCTGCCAGTGGAATATCGTTGGTAATCGCTAAATCACCCGCTTCAATTTTTTCTACAATATAGTCATCTGCCGCATCAAAACCCGAGGGAACTACGGTGAGTGTGATGTGCTTGTCGGGTGGTACCGACATTGAGTGGTTGGCAACTAAAGATAAAGGCAGCCCAGTGCGTCGGGCTGCCTTAAATAAGATCTCTTTAATTGCACCGGGACACGCGTCTGCGTCTACCCATATATGCATGGTGCTAGTCTCTCGTATATTTTTACACGCTACAACGTGTAGCCATTTTCTTTACGCTAGCATACCACCATCAACTGTTACTGTCGTGCCTGTGGTGTAGGTAGACGCGTCGGAAACAAGGTATAACACGGTGCCAGCCATTTCGTCCGGGTCGGCCACTCTGCCAAGCGGAATAACTTTAAGCGCGTGCTTTAAAATTTGATCGTTGGAGGTAAGCGCTGAAGCAAACTTGGTATCGGTTAACCCTGGCAATAAAGCATTTACGCGAATATTTAAGCTGCCGCATTCTTTAGCGAATGATTTGGTCATGCTTATCACCGCTGCTTTAGTAATAGAGTAAATACCCTGCATGTCACCCGGGGTTACACCATTAACTGAAGCGGTATTTAGTATTACGCCACCGCCCTGCTCTTTCATCATTTTGCCCGCTTCAATAGACATGAAGAAGTAGCCGCGAATGTTGACGTCTACAGTTTTGTTGTAAGCGCCCAGGTCGGTATCTAGAATATGGCCGAAGTACGGATTTGCCGCAGCATTATTCACCAAAATATCGAGCTTTCCGAAGTCTTGCTTAATAGTGGCAAATGTTTCAGTAATTTGCTCCATTTCGCCTACATGACAGGCTAATGCCGTTGCTTTACCGCCTGCATCGCGAATAGATGATGCTACCGCTTCACAGCCGTCTATTTTACGGCTTGAAACAATAACGTGAGCGCCATACTGAGCAAGCAAACGGGCAATAGACTCACCAATACCGCGGCTTGCGCCTGTTACTAGAGCTACTTTTCCTGTTAAATCGAATAAATTTTTCATTGTTATAATCCTTATGCAGTGTTCTTTGCTGTATTTTTTCTGTTTTGCCTTTAGGCTAACATGCCGCCGTCAAGTACTACTGATTGGCCTGTCATAAACGACGATTCATCGCTACATAACCACGCAATAGCATTGGCAATTTCTTCTGGTTTACCCAAGCGCTTCATTGGATTGGCACCCACTAAGCCTTTTTGACCGCGTTCGTCGAGTTTAGACAGCACGCCTTGAACCATAGGCGTATCAACAAAGCTTGGGCATACTGCATTAATACGAATGTTGGCGCGGGCATATTCTACCGCTGCCGACTTAGTAAGGCCGATAACACCGTGCTTCGACGCGCTATAGGCACTGATCATAGGCGCAGAGCGAAGGCCAGCAACAGAGGCTATGTTAATAATGTGGCCGCCGCCGCTGGTAGTCATATGCTTAAGAGCATTTTTCATGCAGTACCACACGCCCGCTAAATTAACCTGAATGTTTTTCATAAACATGGCATCGTCTACCTCGGTAAGAGGCGCAGGGAAATGATCGATACCCGCATTGTTAATCACCACGTCTACTTTTTCGTGCTGTGAATATGCCGTTTCAAACATGACTTTAACTTGCTCAGGGTCGGTGACGTCAACTTCAACCGCGTAGGCTTTGCCACCAGCTTGCATTAGCTCTTCAACAAGGGCTTTCGCATTATCAAGGTTTAAATCTGCTACCCCAACCAATGCGCCTCGCTGGCATAAGACTTTTGCAGATGCCGCGCCAATTCCAGAGCCACCACCCGTAATTAAAATATGTTTATTTTGTACATTTGCCGCTACGTTCATGCATGTTGCTCCACGTTTTATTGGCGATACTTATGCTTCACAACCCTAATTGGGCTGTGAAGCTCATTCTAGTTTTTTCAGAAATAGGCTGCTTTTACGCTATCGCAGGTTGTGTCCTTGGACGATAAAACTTCGATGTCTCTTTGCACTAGCGGTAATTCCCAACTTAAAAAGTATTCCGCAGCGGCAAGCTTGCCTTCATAAAAATCTACGTCTTGGCCTTTGGCACCTTGAGTTAAGGCCTGCTCTGCCACATTGGCCTGGCGCAACCATATCCAGCTAACTACACAACTAGAAAACACATTAAGGAAACAGCTTGCGTTAGTGAGTAGTACCGACTGTTTGTCTGAACGCAAGTCGCCAGCCGCTTGTTGAATTAGCTCGCCTAATTTGTCTAAATAGGGTTTCAGTTTTTTAGCAATGGCTTGAGCACGAGGTGTCTCCGCTCGCTTCATATCAGCGGTAACGCGAGCAAGAAGCACTTTAAGGCCTTTACCTTCATGCTGCCATAGCTTTCTGCCAAGCAGGTCGAGAGCCTGAATGCCGTTGGTTCCCTCATGAATAGGGTTTAAACGGTTATCACGCCAGCACTGCTCTACTGGATATTCGCGGGTGTAACCTGCCCCACCTAAAACCTGTATGGCCAAGTCATTGGCTTTAGGGCCAAACTCTGACGGCCAAGCTTTGAAGACAGGCGTGAGTAAATCAAGCAGTTGAGAAAGCTCGGTACGCTTGGCTTCATCTTGTTCTGTTTCTAGCTCGTCTATCAACATGCTGCCGTAAAGGCAAAGAGACATACCGCCTTCACAATACGACTTCTGCGCTAGCAACATACGGCGCACATCGCCATGATTAATGATTGGCGTTGGATCATCCTCAGGCGCCAGGTTCGGGGCAGCACGGCCTTGAGTTCTGTCTTTCGCGTAATCGAGAGAGTAACGATATCCGCGATAGCCAATCATGGCAGCACCATAGCCAACGCCAATTCGCGCTTCGTTCATCATCATGAACATATAGCGTAAGCCTTGATGAGGTTCGCCAATTAAATAGCCGTGACAGTCATCATTATCGCCAAAGGTAAGCGCCGTTGAGGTAGTGCCGCGATAACCCATTTTATGGATTAGGCCAGCAAGTGACACATCGTTTCGCTCACTCGGGTTGCCTTCTGCGTCTAATCGGAACTTAGGCACTGCAATAAGTGATATGCCTTTAACGCCAGCAGGGCCACCAGGAATTTTTGCCAGAACAAGGTGAACAATGTTGTCTGAAAGCTCGTGTTCACCGCCTGAAATATAAATTTTACTGCCTTTTACCCGATAGCTACCGTCTTCTTGAGGCTTCGCTGTGGTGCGGATGTCTGCAAGTGCAGAGCCTGCATGGGGCTCAGTTAACGCCATCGTGCCGGTAAAATCACCAGTGAGCATTTTAGGTAAAAACGCATTTTTGATATCGTCTGAGGCAAAGTGCTTAATTACGTTCGCAGCGGCGGCAGTTAAGAACGGGTACGACGTGGTTGATGGGTTTGCCGCGAGAAAATAGCCAGCACACGCATTCATTACGGTTACAGGTAGCTGCATACCGCCGTCTTCATAATCAAAATGTCCGGCAATAAAACCCGATTCTCTGTAGGTATCGAAGGCCACTTTGACATCGTCAATCATGGTTACTTTTTTACCGTCAAACGTAGGCTCGTTTTTATCTGCAATAGCATTGTGAGGGAGGAAAAGCTCTTCCGCCATTTTTTCTGCCATATCGACAACGGCATTAAATGTCTCTACGTTATGATCTTCAAATCGTGTTTTTGAGCAAAGCGCTTCTGTGTCTAGCACTTCATATAACTGGAATTGCATTTCTCTGCGGGGAATAATTTGATCGGCCATGTTCGTCTCCACCAATAATTGTTAACGCATTGTGTCATATTCGTTATCATGCCATTATTGTCATTAATGACACAATAATGGTCAAAACAGCCATCAATCACTTAAACTAATTAAATATCATAAGTCGCATTATCTTCATGAATGAGTTGTATGAATAACGCCCCGTTTACCGTCACCGTTTTTGGTTTCAATCACGCCCTCGCCTCGGCGATTACCGGGGCACTTGATGTATTCGCCTTTGCGGGAATTAGCTGGCAACGAATTCACAACCTGCCCACCTCACAGAAGTTTAAAGTTCAGCTTGCTAGCGCCCATGGTCTGCCTTTTCATTGTTCAAATCAGCTGACCCTCACTCCAAATATTGCCATTGAAGATGTAAGCCATACAGATATATTGCTTATCCCCACTATAGGCGGCGATATCGACACTGTACTCACTGAAAATCAGTCACAGCTGGTACACATTAAACGCTTGCATAAAGTAGGCGCTGATATTGCAGCAAACTGCACTGGCACCTTCTTATTAGCAGAGACTGGCTTGTTAGACGAGAAAGTAGCAACCACCCATTGGGGCTATGCCGATAAGTTTACACAGCGATATCACAACGTAGATTTACAACCTGAGAAAATGGTGACGGAGCAGAATAATATTTATTGTGCGGGTGGCGGTATGGCGTGGATAGATTTAGCGATTTTACTTATAGAACGTTACTGCGGCCATCAGATTGCCAGCGACACCGCAAAATCTCACGTTCTCGATTTCTCTAGAACCAATCAAACTGCCTATGCAAGCAGTCGGCAACGCCGTTTTCATTCTGATGAAGATATTATGACGGTACAGTCATTTATAGAAGAGCATCTCGCCGACACTATTTCTGTGAGTGCGTTAGCAACTACCCATAACATGACTGAGCGCACATTAACTAGGCGCTTTAAACTTGCCTGCGGCACAACGCCTGGGCAGTATCTTCAATCGTTGAGAATAGAACAGGCTCGAAAATTATTAGAAACCACCGCAATTTCTTTGGAGAAGATAACTAATGCAGTGGGTTACGAAGATTTAAGCTCTTTTACCCGTTTATTTAAAAAAATAACGGGCCTTTCACCATCCCAGTACAGAGCCAAGTTTAAGCGTAATTAGCCCTTATAATCATTTCAACTGATATTCAAATTAAAGGTAATTTCGCTAAAAACTGCAGCATTTTCTCATAAATTTAGGTAAACTCGCGCCCGTTGCGCAAATCCAAAAAAAATAAGCGCACTACACTACAAAGAAACTGACACAATCATCTTGGTGAAAACATGAGTTCATATAAAATCGCGTCATTGGCGTTAGCTATCAGCGCTGCTTTTAGCACGTCGGCCCTAGCTCAAGAAGCTACAACGACTGAAAAGAAAGAATCAGCACTTGAAAAAATTACTGTAACCGCGCAAAAGCGTACACAGTCTATTCAGGAAGTTCCTATTTCTGTTGCTACTTTAAGCGGCGAGAAATTCGAAAGCATTTTCTCAGGCGGTGAAGATATTCTTGCACTAGCTGTTCGCGTTCCGGGTCTTTACGCTGAATCATCAAATGGTCGCGTAGCACCACGTTTTTACATTCGTGGTTTAGGAAACACCGACTTCGACCTTGCTGCTTCACAACCTGTTTCAATTATCATGGACGAAGTGGTAATGGAAAACGTGGTTCTAAAGAGCTTCCCACTGTTTGACGTTCAACAAGTAGAAGTACTTCGCGGTCCGCAAGGCACATTGTTCGGTCGTAATACCACTGCAGGTATTATCAAATTTGACACCGTTAAGCCTACTCAGGATCTTGAAGGTTATGCCAAAGCTGGTTTCGGCTCTTTTGGTACAATGAACTTTGAAGGCGCAATCAGCGGTGGTTTAACTGACGATCTTTCTGCTCGTTTATCTGTTTTATCGCAAGATCGCGATGACTACATTGATAACGCATTCACAGGCGAAGACGATGCAATTGGTGGCTATGACGAAAAAGCATACCGCTTACAACTTCTTTGGGAACCTTCTGCAGACTTCTCGGCACTACTTAACGTACATGGTCGCGACCTTGAAGGTACAGCGTCTATTTTCCGTGCTAACGTTTTCGACAAAGGCAGCAACGATCTAAACGCTAACTACGATCGTGAAACTGTATTCTATGACGGTGACCTTGAAGGCGACGGTATCGACAACAACCCACAAGCATACGAAGGTTTTGGTACATCACTAAAACTTGAATATGACATGGACGACGTTACTTTTACTTCAATCTCAGCACTAGAAACGGCTGACGGTTCAAGCCTTGGTGATGTTGACGGCGGCTTTAACAATGCAGACGGCACATCTGGCCCTGGGTTTATCCCATTCTCTGCGGTGACTAAAGATGAGCTGAATGACCTTGAGCAATACACGCAAGAGTTCCGTATCTCTAGTAACACTACAGACGCAATGAACTGGCAACTAGGTGCATTCTACTACGATGCGTCATTTAACGTTACCAGTATCGACGGCTTCTTCGGCGCGACTACAGTTTTCCATGAAAATCAAACGTGGGCGCTATTTGGTCAAAGTTCTTACCAAGTAAACGAAAAGCTAAACGTAACAGCCGGCGTTCGTTACACCCACGACTCTAAGAGTCTTGTTGTGGGCGAGCAAAACGTAAACGGTTTTGCGGTAGTGATTGGCGCTGCAAGCATTCAAGACTATGACGACGTTAATGTAAGTGACGGCCAAGCAAGCTACGAGTTAAGTGCAAACTACCGTATTACAGACGACATGTCTGTATTCGCACGTTATGCAAACGGCTTTAGAGCACAAACAATTCAAGCCCGTGACGTAGCATTTGAAGGCGCGCCTTCTGTCGCTGATTCAGAAACCATTAATTCATTTGAAATTGGTTTTAAGTCTGACCTACTTGACGACTCATTACGCTTAAACGCTGCTGCTTTCTACTACACGGTTGACGATATGCAGTTCTCTGCAATCGGTGGTGGAAATAACTTCACTGCGCTTGTTAACGCAGATAAAGGTGAAGCGTACGGTTTTGAACTTGATGCACAATGGTTAGCCACTGATGAGCTTAGCTTTACAGCAGGTTACAGCTATAACCACACAGAAATACAAGATGATTCACTGACTGTATCTCCATGTGGTACCGATCCAGCATTCGGTTCAACAGGTAACTGTACAGTAACCGACCCACGCCCTGACGGTTTTGTTGCGTCTATCGACGGCAACCCTTTCCCACAGGCGCCTGAGTCAATCTTTAACTTTACTGCACGCTACACCATTCCTATGGGTGACGACGGTGAGTTCTTCGTATTTACCGACTGGGCATTCCAAGGCGAGACCAACATCTTCTTATACGAAGCCGTTGAGTTTACTACCGACAATAACTTTGAAGGTGGATTGCGCGTAGGTTACGAGAACTTTGCTCATAACTACACAGTAGCCCTATTTGGTCGCAACATTACTGACGAAGATAACGTTAAAGGCGCTATCGACTTCAATAACCTGACCGGTATCGTTAACCAGCCTCGCATCTGGGGTGTAGAGTTTAAATACACGTATTACTAAGCCATTTATTAACAAATAGCTTTTTAAATAGATAAAAACGGTAGCCAGTTGGCTACCGTTTTTTTATGCGAGTTACAAATACTGCGCGGTTATATCAAAGCAAGTTCTTTGATTACGCCGCCAACTGAACGTCTTGCTTAGCGCGTCTTACTAACTGTTCTAACTTTCTACATACTTTCACCCAACGTGCTACACGTTGATAGTAAACCTGCTCTATGAGGTTACCTTTTTCGTCAAACAAAAAACTAGCCAGCTTTCCCTTGTGTGAAGGCAAGTAGAAGTGGTGAACATTGAAACACTTCGATAACGGTGCATGCGCTACTTTTTGGTACATGCAAAACGGTAGATTGTTTGCTCTTTCGTCACCGCCAGTCAGTCGCACACGACGTTGAAACTCATCTGCACCAGGACTCACTAAAATGCCATATTTAGTAATTAATGTATCTACTGACTTAATACCTGTTTGCATATCGTATCTCCTGCCAACGCTTAATCATCGGAACGCGCCTTCTACACAGTTTTTCTACATAGCTGCAGAAGTGAGAAAGGGCGACACCATTTTAACTCGAATCATTTTAAACCATACTGTATATATACAGTATATGTGTATTCGTACGAAATGCAAACAAAAAAAAGCCGCTCATAGGAGCGGCTTTCAAATATAGAGTAAAGTATTTAAATCTTAGTTGGTCATCAGGGCATAAAAACCTAGTTCAAAGCAGACTCTAAAAATGCCCACTGGTCGGCATAGCCCTGAATACGCATCCACGTGGGTGTGCCAGCACCATGACCTGCTCTGGTCTCAACTTTAAGCAGTATGGGGTTATCACATCCTTGGGCGGCTTGAAGCTGAGCAGCGAATTTATAACTGTGCCAAGGTACAACCCTATCGTCGTGATCGCCTGTGGTTATCATAGTCGCAGGGTAACACGTGCCTGCTTTTGTGTTGTGTAACGGCGAATAAGCATATAGCGCTTCAAACTGTTCTTTGTTTTCACTCAACCCATAGTCTGAAGACCATGCCCGGGCATTGGCACTTGGCGTGTGGTAGCGCAACATGTCTAACACGCCCACCGCCGGTAAGGCCGCCGCAAATAAATCTGGTCGTTGAGTGATAGCAGCACCAACCAATAAGCCTCCGTTTGAACCGCCCTGTACCGCGAGTTTTTCGCTTGAAGTGTAGCCCTTATCAATCAGGAAATTTGCCCCTGATATAAAGTCATCAAACACATTCTGCTTGTTTAATTTAGTGCCAGCTTGGTGCCATTGCTCACCGTATTCACCCCCGCCGCGAGTGTTTGCGATAGCGAGCACGTTCCCCTGCTCTACCCAAACCATGCGAGAGATAGAGTAGCTAGGTAGTAAAGAAATGTTAAAACCGCCATACCCGTACAATAATGTTTTGTTATTGCCGTCTAGTTCTATGCCTTTTTTATGCACAATAAACATAGGTACTTGAGTGCCATCTTTGCTGGTATAGAATACTTGCTTGGTCACGTAGTTGTCGTAATTGATGCCAGTATCAATGGTTTTAAAAACCGTGCTTGTTCCGGTGTTTAAATCGTATTTAAATACCTGCCCAGGGTTAGTGAAACCAGTTAGTTTATAAAATGTCGAGTCTGCGTTTTTACTGCCATTAAAGCCGGATACATTACCAATATCTGAAAACGCCAATTCCTCTAGCTTATTGCCTTTGGTGTCAAACACAACAACGTTTGCTTTTACGTCTTTTAAGTATTGTACGAACAGTTTGCCGCCAAAGAGAGATACGTCTCGAAGCGTTGCGTCACTGCTTTGTATGATGGTGGTTCTCTCACTAACAACTTTGCCAGTTGATGAACTATCGCTTGCCGGGCTATCCGTTAGGGAAACTTGAATTACTTTTCCGGTAGGTGCGTTTTCAGTAGATGAGAAAAAGAGCGTGTTGCCTTCTTCACCAATAAGCTCATATCTGCCATCCCATTTATCGAAAATTGGCAGTAGAGGCCCGTCTTCGGCAAGGGATTTTGCATAGACACCATTTGACTGATAGCCTTCGAATACGGAAATCAGCAGCGTTTTTCCACCTTGAATTACCTCAGGATACGGGTTCCATGTTGGTTTATCATCAAACTTGAAAATAAGCTTGTCTTCGCGCTGCTCAGTGCCTAATTGATGAAAGTAAATCGAAACGGTTTGGCTATCGTCATACTCACCGTTTTCATCTTGTGGATAGCGAGAATAGTAAAAGCCCGTTTCGTCAGGCAACCAAGCGATATTAGTGAACTTCACACCGCTTAAAATATCGTTAGTATCTCGCTTTGAACTCACATCACGTACGTGCACTGTTTTCCAATCGCTGCCGCCATCAGACAGTGTATAGGCAAGATAACTGGCTTGAGGGCTCACCTCGGTAGAGGACATAGACACGGTGCCATCATCACTTAGCGTGTTGGGGTCGATGAGTACGTCGAAGTTTCCTTCTCCTTTCCCTTCGCCTTCTGCATCGCTGGACACATACATGACATACTGATTCTGTAGCCCGTTGTTGTAAGTATAAAACACCTTCGAATTAACCATATAGGGTGTCGAGTACTTCTCGTAATCCCAAAGCGCAGTTAGGCGTTCTGTATAGCGCTCGTGAGATGGAAGCGCACTTAACAGCGGTTTAGCTAACGCATTTTGCGCATCAACCCACGCTTTCACCTCGGGTGTATCTTGCGCTTCTAACCATCGATAAGGGTCGCTTACTTTCACCCCGTGATAATTATCTACTTGAGAAACCGTTCTTGTCGTTGGGTAAGCCCCCGATGTAACAGACAGCGTAGGCATCAAAGTAGTAGTGCCTGTTTCATGTGCGCTCGGGCTAGAGGTATCTGTGCCGTCCTTTGAGGCCGAATCAGATTGGTAAGCCGAATTACAGGCAACCACAGCACCGGCCGCTAGCACCACAGCAAATGAACGCATTGATTTAATTTTCAACTTACTCTCCTTAAAAACACGGCTATTTTGAGATCAGCCTGCATTTTCAATCTCAGAACTACTCTTCGCTGCGTTATCTTTACCCTTAAAAATCATTTTTATGTCGTTAAGAATTAAGTACAGCGCAGGAACAAGAAGCAGCGTAATCACAGTGGCAAACAAAATACCGAACGCCAGTGAAATGGCCATTGGTATTACAATTTGCGCCTGTAAGCTGCGTTCAAATACGATAGGCATCAGCCCCATAAACGTAGTCAGTGAAGTCAGGATAATGGCCCTAAAGCGCTGCGTGCCAGCACTTATGGCGGCATCCATTAACGACAGTCCCTCTTTACGTGCCCGGTTAACAAAATCAACCATAATGAGGCTGTCGTTTACCACAACTCCCGACAGCGCAATAATTCCGCAAATGGACAGCACGCTTACCGCCATACCAAGCACCAAGTGACCAATAATGGCACCCACCACGCCAAACGGTATTACCGACATAATAATAAGCGGCTGACTGTAAGAGCGAAGCGGAATGGCCAACAGGGCATAAATGGCAAACAGAGCAAACAGCAGTCCTTGCATTAGGCTGAAAATAGCGTCGGCTTGTTCTTTCGAATTACCCTGTAGCTTAAATTCAACGTTGGGATAGCGAGCAAGTAAGTCCGGCATGATGTTATCTACAACATCATACGTCACCTCAGACGGGTCCATTAAGGCCTTATCCACTACACCTGTAATGGTAACCGAGCGTTTACCGTCAACGCGAATGATAGAGTCGAAGCCCTGACCCAAATTGAATGTGGCAACTTGTTCAAAAGGGATCTCTTGGCCATTTGGCGCTCGCACGCGCATATTTTCAAGGTGCTCAATTGAGCTGCGTTCAGATTTTGGATAGCGCACCATCACTTTAATTTCTTCATCGTCACGCTGAATACGCTGTACCTGCGCGCCGTAAAAACCAAAGCGAACCTGTTGCCCTAACTGCTGCAGCGTAATGCCAAGGGCATCCGCTTGTGGCTTAAGCGCCAGCTGAATTTCATCGCTACCACCAGAGAAGGTATCGTTAATGTCTGTAACGCCTTCGTAGGTATCAAGAACTTCTTTTATTTCATCCGTGATGGCGCGAAGCGCATTAATATCGCTAGAACTAAATTCAAAACTAAGGTCGGCGCCACCACCTGGCCCACCTGGCGAGCTAATACTAAAAGTTTTCACACCGGGAATTTCTGGTACTTCTTCACGCCAGCGATCTTGAATATCAAAGTCTGACAGTGTACGAGTTTCTCCTTTGGTGAGCTCTGCAAAAATTTCACCACCCAAGTTTCCGTTATCGAAGGTCATGGCGTGTTTAATAACGTTAGTGCCCGTCTCTTCTTCAATCTTTTTGTCCATTCTACTCATGGCATCTCGAAGGGTGTCGAGCACGCGGTCGCGCTGAGCAATAGACGAGCCAGGCTCTAATTCAAAGCTTGCCGACATAAAGTCGCTTGGAATACTGGGGAAAAATACAAACCGCACAATCCCGCCGCCAAATAAACCAACCGTTAGAATAAGCATGGCTAGGAAAGTGGCTACAGTGGTATAGCGGTTTCTCACTGCTTTAGCCAAAAATGGGGCATAGGTATTGTGAATAAACTTCTTAATGCCTTCGCTGAAGAAGTCTCTAAAACGCTGAAATTTATTTGCTTTTGCCGGGTCGTATGGCTTCAGCTTCATGTGCACTAAATGCGCGGGCAATATCAGCTTTGACTCTATGAGAGAGAAGACAAGACAAACAATAACCACCATACCGATGGTTTTCCAAATAATGCCGAAGGGCCCAGATACCATCAGCATTGGCGAGAATGCGGCAATGGTTGTTAACACACCAAACGTTGCAGGCATTGCTACCTTTTTTACTCCAGCGATAACATTTTCTGCACTGTGACCTTTTGCGTCTATTTCGGAATACGCAGACTCCCCCATAATAATGGCGTCATCTACCACAATCCCCAGAACTAGTATAAAAGCAAATAAGCTAAGCATGTTAATAGACACGCCAATCATGTCTAAGGGCATCACTAACAACGTACCCAAGAAGCAAACAGGCAGCCCAATAATGACCCAAAACGCCAGCTTAATTTTAAGAAACAGAGACAACACCAAGAAAACTAACAAGGCACCGAAAAACATATTTTCTAGCATCATGTTGAGTCTGTCAGCGAGGTAAAACGAGCTGTCTCCCCATGTGTCTGCTGTAATGTGCGCAGGGAACGTCTCTTTTTCTTTGTCGATGTATTGGTTAACTTGCTCAGATATTTCTAAGGCATTTTGATCGCCCACAGCGCGAACACGCAAACTAACCGCAGGCTTTCCATCAAATAAAGCGTACTGGTTGTTTTCGATAAAGCCATCGTTAATGTAGGCCACGTCACCTAGAGTTACCCGAGTACCGTTACTGTTTGACACTAAGATAATTTGTGAAAAATCCCAACCTGTATATGCCTGACCTTTCGTTCTTAATAAGATGTCGCCATTTTCAGTTCTAATTGAGCCGCCTGGTAAGTCGATACTTGACTGACTAAGACGCGCCACAACATCGGCAAAGGTGAGGTTATATTTTTGCAGGTCAGATTCAGAAAGCTCGATTGAAATTTCATAATCGCGAGCACCCACAACCTGAACACTCGATATGCCGGACAGGTTTGCAATATCATCGCGAAGGTCTTTTGCAAACTCTTTTAACTCGCGCTCGGAGGCATCGCCATACACCGATACCCAGATAACGTCTTGCTGAATCTTTTGTCGATATATAACCGGCTTTTCCGTATCGGCAGGAAAGCTGGGGATTGCATCAACCTGTACCTTAATTTCATCGAGCAAAGACTTAACGTCGTAGCCCTCTTCAACTTGAATACTTACGGTTCCCATTCCTTCAACTGCAGTAGCGTTAAGTTGCTTAATTCCCTCAAGCTCTTTCACGGCTTCTTCTATTTTAAGCAGCACACCCTCTTCTACTTCTTGTGGCGCAGCACCCAAGTATGGAACTCGAACATTAACTACATCAATTTCGAAACTTGGAAACACTTGTTTTTGAATTGAGAATGCACCAAATAAGCCACCAACGACCAATAGCCACATTAATAAATTAGCGGCTACGTTGTTGCGTGCAAACCAAGCAATCAATCCGCTATGTGTATCTATACGACTCATTCGCTGCCACCTTCTGAGGTATCAGTATTAATTTTTTCTTTATCTGAATTTTTATCAGTGCCTTTATCTAGCTCAGCTTCTTCGGCTAACACTATTTCATCGCCTGGCAGTCGAACTTTCATTCCGTTATAAGGGTTAGGTACTGCACTTGTCACTACCAAAGTGCCTTCGTTTATACCGCCGCTAATAAAGACGTCTTCAGCCGTGGTACGTGTTACATCAACAGGAACAATTTCAAGCTCGCGATTTTCATTCACAGTCAGTACGGTGTTATCTAAACGAAGAATATTGCGGGGAAGTACTATTAAGCGCTCGTCTCTGCCTGAGGTAATCTCGGCCTCAACAAATTGTCCAAATCGAAGTGGAGAGTCTTGCTCGTCATTAATTTGATAAGGCAACGTCACTTCAACTACAGCAAAAACTACACGACTTCCGGTATCCAAAATACCTTCAGAGCGAACTAGACGCCCAGTCCAACTGCGTTTTGCACCGCCCACCGTAGCCCGTAAAGTAACCTCTGCACCGTCTGATGACTGGTCGGCAATGTTGATAAACCTTAAGTCGCCATCGGTGATTGGTAGCCTTACCTCAGCCGTATCAGTTGAATACACCATACCAATTGGCGTTCCCATTGCTACAAACTGACCTAAATCGATATTTCGCTCGACCACAATACCGTTGTAAGGCGCTTTTATTTTTGTGCGATCCAAGTTACGTCTTGCACGCTCTAGTTTTGCTTCGGAGGCTTTTACATTCGCTTGTTCTTTGGCGAGCTGAGGCTTGCGTAACCCCAACTCGGGGGGCGTTGAGTTGCGTACTGAGCGCCATTCTTGTTCAGCAACTTTCCCTCTCGCAATTTCTTCTTGTAGGGCAGCCTGAGCTTGCGCAAGCTCAGCTTCAGCAAGCTTCATATCGGTCATGTAGTCTTCTTGCTCTAGTACAGCAAGCACATCACCTTTTTTGAACGTTCCCCCTACTACAAAATGGTCAGATAGAGAGACGACTTGTCCACTTACCTGCGCACTCAATGCAGTTTGATGCTTTGGGACAACATTACCCTGTGAACTGACGACAAAACTAATAGACTCGGGTGACACCTCTTGCGCGTCTACCAAAAAGGCCGGTATCTCAACGGGAACCTGTTCGGGTGGTTTTTTAGCGCTGATCATGATTGCTGCTGCAACGAACGCAACAACAATAATAATAAGTGGTATACCACTCTTTTTTAAACCGGAGTTTTTCATTTTCTATCCCTAGGAACAAGTTGCTAAGGCCTTTTAAAGAAGGCCTAATATTTTATTATTGTATGTGACCAGTGTACTGATTTTTCTTTACTGTTGCTTTACATAGATTGTTAGATTTTATGTATTTTTTGCTGAAAACCGCATCGCTACATAAAGCACGGGTAATATAAGGAATTATTGGGCTAATAAAAAGTCTGATTGAAAAACTTTCGATAATCGGTGATTATTTATGCGCTCAATTGAAAAAGAGCGTTAGAAAAGACACTTTTTTCTAAATAGAATATTTTCGCTACGTTGAAGAGAAACACATTATGAGTCTTAAGAAGCAATACCTTAAATCTAAACCAGTGTGCAAAGTGACATTTCGACTGAATGCGGAAGCAGCAGGAGAAGCGAAAAACGCAGAGCTTTGCGGCGACTTTACTGGCTGGGACGAAAAGCCCCTGTCGATGAAAAAGCTAAAAAGCGGTGACTTCACCCTAACAGTTAACCTAGATAAAGATGCAGAATATCAATTCCGCTACCTTTTAGACGGTAAAACTTGGGAAAATGACTGGGAAGCCGATGCATATAGAACATCACCCGTTAGTTTTGAAGAGAACTCCGTAGTTCGCGTGTAATTCGTTCATCGTTCGCTTTTAACGCACAATTAGAAAAATTATAGATTCCCTACAGAAAGGGCTGCAGAAGCAGCCCTTTTTTATTGCGTTTTATCGCTCGCATTTAAACAGGTATTCAGTCAGCTGTTATACACACATACTACTAACACTTGGTTAAATAGCGCCTTCCAATTCTGGAAGCACTTCAAACAAGTCACCCACCAAGCCGTAATCTGCAACTTGGAAAATAGGCGCTTCTTCGTCTTTGTTAATAGCGACGATAACTTTAGAGTCTTTCATACCAGCAAGATGCTGAATGGCACCAGAAATACCCACGGCAATATAAAGCTGAGGAGCAACGATCTTTCCTGTTTGGCCGACTTGCATGTCGTTTGGTACGAAACCGGCATCAACGGCTGCACGAGATGCACCCATAGCTGCGCCTAGTTTGTCAGCAATACCTTCAAGAAGCTTAAAGTTCTCGCCGTTTTGCATACCGCGCCCGCCAGAAATAACGACATCGGCAGCAGTAAGCTCAGGACGCTCTGACTCTGTAAGCTCTTCAGATACAAAATCAGACTTTTCGTTTGCTTTTACTACGTCGATAGCAGCAACTTCAGCGCTATTGCCAGTTGAAGCAGCATCGAAAGACGCAGCTCGCACAGTAATAACTTTCGTTGCGTCACCTGATTGTACAGTCGCTATCGCATTACCCGCATAAATAGGACGAATAAACGTATCTTCGCTTTCTACGCCAATAATATCGGAAATTTGAGCTACATCGAGCAGTGCCGCAACGCGAGGCATGAAGTTCTTGCCTGTGGTTGTTGCTGCAGCAATGACATGAGAATAATCGCCTGCTAGTTCAAGTACTAGGTCTGCAACATTCTCAGCTAGCTGATATTTATAAACCGCGTTGTCTGCAAGCAGTACCTTAGTAACGCCGTCTACTTGCGCCGCTGCATCAGCAACCGCCTGACAGCCTTCACCAGCAACCAATACATGAATGTCGCCACCCATTTGCTTTGCAGCATGCACTAGCTTATTAGTTTCGGTTTTCAGGCTCGCATTGTCGTGTTCTGCGTATACAAGTACTGTCATGAGATCACCTTCGCTTCATTTTTAAGTTTATCTACTAACTCAGCAACGTCTGCTACCTTAATACCACCCTCGCGCTGTGGCGGTGGCGTTACTTTAAGCACTTTCACGTGAGATTCTAGCGCTACACCAAAATCTGCCGCTGCTTTAACATCTAGAGGCTTGCGTTTTGCCTTCATGATATTAGGAAGTGACGCATAACGAGGTTCGTTTAATCGAAGGTCTGTGGTTACTACCGCAGGAAGAGAAAGCGCTATAGTTTGAAGGCCGCCGTCTACTTCACGTGTAACGTGCACTTTTTCACCGTCGATGGCTACTTCAGAAGCGAACGTGCCTTGGGGCATTCCCGTTAATGCTGCTAGCATTTGACCCGTCTGATTATTATCAGAGTCGATGCTTTGCTTGCCTAGGATAACCAGCTGTGGCGCTTCTTCTTCAACAACTTTTGCTAACAGCTTAGCAACTTGCAAAGAATCTAGGTTTTGATCGGTATCAATCTGAATGCCGCGATCAGCACCTAATGCCAATGCCGTGCGAATTTGTTCTTGGCAGCTTTTATCGCCAATTGAAATAACAACGATTTCAGTGGCAATACCCTTTTCTTTTAATCTTACTGCTTCTTCAACAGCAATTTCACAAAACGGGTTGATGGCCATTTTTGCATTAGTAAGATCGACGCCAGATTCATCGGCTTTCACTCTTACCTTAACGTTGTAGTCGATCGCGCGTTTGACCGGTACGAGTATTTTCATATTTACCTCAATTATAGAGTTCGTCGGTGTCTACTACGTTTCACTAATAATTAACTATTAAAAATTAAAAACGTATTACTTCACCACGCTTTTTGAAACTTTAATAAAGCACTTTACGTTAAAAAAGAAACCGTGGAACGTCCGTTTTTACAAGGCTAGCTCGAAAAAGGCGTTAACACCACGTTTACCAGCGCATAAAATGCGTTGTCAGTTAACGTTAACGTAAACTGCTATGCAATGTACTTACTGTTGACGTAAACGTCAACCTGGATTACCTTGCAGGTCGACATTTAATTTACATGTTTTTGACACATTGCATTATTTGTTTCATCAATAGTGCATTATAAAAATACGAACATAAGGAGCCTCCCGTGGAACGAGAATCGATGGAGTTTGACGTAGTCATCGTCGGTGCCGGCCCAGCTGGACTATCAACTGCTTGTAAGCTAATGCAGCTTGCAAATGAAAATGACCAAGAATTAATGGTTTGCGTAGTCGAAAAAGGCTCCGAAGTAGGTGCACATATCCTTTCGGGTGCTGTTTTTGAGCCTCGAGCCATGAATGAGCTCTTCCCTGACTGGAAAGAGAAAGGCGCGCCGCTTAACACGCCTGTTACCGAAGACCACATTTACCTGCTTAACGATGAGAATTCGGCCAAGAAGCTGCCAAACGGTATTACCCCAAAAACTATGCATAATGAGGGCAACTATATTGTCTCTATGGGTAATGTTTGCCGCTGGCTTGCTGAACAAGCTGAACAGTTGGGTGTTGAAGTATTCCCTGGCTTTTCTGCCGCAGAAATAATTTACAACGAAGACGGTAGTGTTGGTGGTGTAATAACTGGCGACATGGGCGTTGGCGAAAATGGTGAGCATAAAGACGGCTACATGCCGGGTATGGAGCTTCGCGCGAAATACACCATATTTGCAGAGGGCTGTAGAGGCCACCTTGGTAAAGAACTTATTTCTCACTTCAATCTAGATAAAGACAGTTCACCACAACATTATGCCATTGGCTTTAAGGAAATTTGGGATATCGACCCAGCCAAACACCAGCCAGGTTTAGTGGTGCACAGTGCGGGATGGCCACTAGATGAGGCTACCGGCGGCAGTTACATGTATCACGCCGAAGATAACCAAGTGTTTGTGGGTTTAATTGTTGACCTTAATTATGAGAACCCTTATTTAAGTCCTTTTGATGAGTTCCAACGTCTAAAACATCACTCGGTATTTAAGCAATATCTTGAAGGCGGTAAGCGGGTTTCTTACGGCGCTCGCGCCATTGCGAAAGGTGGGTTTAATTCACTGCCTAAAATGACGTTCCCTGGCGGTTTACTAGTAGGTTGTAACGCTGGTACGCTGAACTTTGCGAAAATTAAAGGCAACCATACAGCCATGAAATCTGGCATGTTGGCTGCTGAGAGTATATTTGAAGCAATAAAAGAAAATAATGAAGCACCGGTTAAAGAATTAACCAGTTTCACAGAAAAATTTAAATCGTCTTGGGTATACGATGAATTATTCCGTTCGCGTAACTTTGGCCCGGCAATTCATAAATTGGGTAATTTCTGGGGCGGTGCATTTAACACCTTAGAACAAAATTTCTTTAAAGGTAATTTACCCTTTACCATGAAAGATGAGCATAAAGATTATGCGCAGCTTAACGAAGCGGATAAATCACAAGAAATCAGTTACCCAAAACCAGACGGCGTCTTGAGCTTTGACAAACTATCTTCTGTGTTTTTATCCAATACAAACCATGAAGAAGATCAACCCTGTCATTTACAATTGAAAGATCCTTCTATTCCAATTCAGATAAACTTACCGAAATTTGCAGAGCCTGCTCAACGTTATTGCCCTGCTGGTGTTTATGAAATTATTGAAGATGAAGGTGAAAAGCGCTTTCAGATTAATGCGCAAAACTGCGTACACTGTAAAACCTGCGATATTAAAGATCCAAGTCAAAACATAAAATGGGTAGTACCTGAAGGTACTGGCGGTCCTAATTATCCAAATATGTAAATGCTGAGTCGATTTGTGTAAAGGTTTGCTTTTTAGCGGCTGAATTACGCTGTATATCGTATTAAATTAAAAAGTGGGCTCTGCCCGCTTTTTTTTTGCCCGTTTATTAATTATTATCATTATGAATTTACACCCAACGTACTAAGGTTAATTAATGAGTGAATTTTTAGATATTTTAACCCATGGAAGACGTTTACAAGGTGCAGTAAAGGAATTAAGCATTGAAGAACTGGAAGAAGTTCAAGAGAAATTAGCAAATATTGTTGATAAGCGAAAAGAAAAAGCGCTAGAGCAAGAAAAAGAAATACAGGAAAAACGGGAAAAACTGGCCGCCATTAAACAACAAATGGAAGAAGCAGGTTTAAATGTTGAAGACCTACAGGCTTTAAGTAGCGAGACAAGCAAGAAAACAGGCAAAAAACGCCCGGTCAAATATAAGCTTGTAGACGAAAAAGGCGTTGAGCATCCATGGACCGGCATTGGCAGAATGCCACGGGTTTATAAAGACGCCCTTGATAGTGGTAAATCGTTGGATAGCTTTTCAATTAATTAAGGCATGCCTTAATACATACTGTTATTAATTACATTTACGTAGGTCTGTCTTGCAGGCCTCTTTTTTTCATCAATTTATTTGGCGACTACGTGGATATAAATTACAAAATATCTCAATGCGATAATTCATCGTCATGGCTTTTTTTAATTCATGGATTATTTGGAAGCGCTGATAATTTAGCAATAATTAAACGGCATTTTGAAAAACAATACAATATTGTAAGCATCGACCTTCCTGACCACGGTGAATCGAAATGGACAAATGGATTTGACGTCACAAACGCAGCCAATGCCATTAACGATATTGTCGAAACACTTTCCCTCTCGAGTGTAGCCATACTAGGTCATTCCTTAGGTGGCAAAGTCGCAATGCAGTTTGCACTTAACTACCCAGAAAAAGTGAGCCACCTCGTTGTGGCTGATATTGCGCCAGTTGCATACAACCACAGGCATTACAGCATATTTAATGGTTTAAATGCAGTTCCGTTAGATGACATTCAGGGTAGAAAAGACGCTGAAACTGCAATGTCTGAGTTTATTGAGGAACCTGGTGTACGACAATTCTTACTTAAAAGTTTGTACAAAACAGACGAAGGTAAATGGTCTTGGCGTTTTAATTTAGCAGGGCTGATAGAGAGCTACCCTCATATAGTAGACTGGCAACAAACGTCTAAACAATTTAACGGGCCTACCCTATTTATAAAAGGGGGCAATTCCGATTACATCACCGCGGATCATAAAGCCGCTATCGGTATCTATTTCCCAAATGCGAAAGCGCATATTATCGAAGGTGTCGGGCACTGGCTGCATGCAGAAAAGCCTGCGGCGTTTAATGCAATTGTAGAGAGAATGTTACAAAAAAATTGATTTTTTGTATTGATAAAACAATCTCTTATTAAACTTGCAGTGACGGCGGATACTATTACATATTTTTGAATGTTTTGGTCTCTTACACATTCGCATATTGTGATATCATTCGAGCAGATTTTGTAAATTACTGATATTGAATTAACGAAACCATGCTTGCAGAAAACTATGAACTGATAGAGTCCATTATGCTATATGGCGGCCTTGCAATACTTTTTGCATTGATGGGCTTTGCTGTGCACGATGTATTGCGTAAAAACGATGTGCCTCTTATTGGTAAAGTAGTGACCTATGGCGTGCTTGGCTTAGGTGCCGTGGGGTTTCTAGCTAAGGGACTCATCGAATGGTTCTGGCTTAATTCAGGCGTTTAAACAGACAGAAATGATTAATAGAGGTTAGTTATGGCGAGCGTTGGCCTATTTTTCGGCAGTGACACGGGTAATACCGAACACGTAGCGAAGATGATTCAAAAAGAATTAGGTAAGCAACTCATTGACGTTAAAGACATTGCTAAGAGCAGTAAAGAAGATATTGCCGAGTTTGACCTTCTTATTTTCGGAATACCTACGTGGTATTACGGAGAAGCACAGTGCGATTGGGACGACTTTTTCCCAGAGCTTGAGGGCATCGACTTTAACGATAAGCTAGTGGCAATTTTCGGTTGTGGCGATCAAGAAGACTACGCTGAATATTTCCTAGATGCCATGGGTATGGTGCGCGATATCGTTGAAGCGAAGGGCGCAATTCTTGTTGGTCAGTGGTCTACCGATGGCTACGACTTTGAAGCGTCTAAAGGCATGGCTGACGACAATCACTTTGTTGGTCTTGGTATTGATGAAGACAGACAGCCAGAGCTCACTGACTCTCGAGTGAAAGCGTGGTGTAAACAAATTCACGACGAACTTTGTCTCGCTGAACTGGCGTAAGCAACGCCCGTTTGTTAAAGATAAAAAAACCGCTCATGGTGAGCGGTTTTTTTGTGCCTGGCATTTTATTTCTGACTTTATGTTTTCGTTTACAATTGAAAACGCTCAACCGCTTTTCGCAAGCTTTCAGTTTGCGCATCTAACTTCATGGTGGATTCGTTAGACTGCCTTGTGCTTTGAGCACTGGAGTCTGCCAAGCTGACAATGGTGTTTAAGCTTTGCGCTACGTCGGCTAACAACACGTCCTGCTGCTCGGTATCGGTGACGATATGCTCGTTGATGTTGCTTAGTTGCTCAATAATTCCCCGAATACTTTTTACCTGCTCTGCAACCTGGTGGGTAATATTAACGCTGCCCTTTGCCTGCTCTTTCCCAGATTCAATGGCTTTAACCGCTTCAGCAGCATCTTTTTGTAAATTGCCAATCATCTGCTCAATTTCTTCAGTTGAGTCATGAGTTCGATTTGCTAAGGTTCTTACTTCATCGGCAACAACAGCAAACCCACGTCCTTGCTCACCTGCTCTGGCAGCCTCTATGGCTGCGTTAAGCGCCAGTAGATTAGTTTGTTCTGCAATGGTTTTAATAACATCAAGTATGCTACCAATGCTGCGAGAGTTATCATCTAACCGGGCGATGATCTCTGCAGATGTTTCAGCCTGTTTAGCTTGGCTATCTACTTGCTGCCTATTTCGCTCTACGAGATGGCCAATGTCTTGGCTCTGATTGGTAATATCCCGTAGCGCAGACATAGCCTGATTAATTTGTTTAAGGTTACTGCGGCTTTTTTCCTGTACATGTTGCGTATTGGTGGACGTAACCGTGACTTGCTCTCGTTGGTCATCCACATCGACTAGGCTCTTATCACCTAATTCTACGCTCTCTTTCGCTATTTCAATTAACCGCGTTTCCTGCTCTAAAATATTCCCAACCAGCTCTCTTAGGCTATCGGTCAGGCTATTCACTTTGGCAGACAGTGCTGAGAACTCATCGTTACCTTCTTCAGGTAGCTTCTGGCTCAGGTCACCCTTACTCAATAAACTCAAACCACGGTTAATGCGGCTAAGTGGTTTTGAGATACTGCGGGTAACCACAACGGCAAGTACAATGGCGGTAATGAGGCCAAATACAGCAACAATAGTATTTTTAACTAAGTTAGCTTGTACCGATTCTAAAATTGCGTTTTGCCCGCTTAACGCTTGAGCTTGAACCCGTTTAAATAATGCGTTGATGTCGTCCAGGGCCGTATTGAGCGATGAGGTCGCATTGCTTCTCTCTGCCACCGTGTTTTCAATCATGTCTAGCTTTGCTTTTTGCAGCGCTGTTAACTTGTCCACAGCGACCAGTAAGGCATCGTATTGCTCGTTAAACGCACTCACCGTGCCACCGTCGTCTATTCCGCTTGCTAACCTATTTATATAGTCTCTATCTACCTGAAGGTTACTGAGTTGATAGCTTAAATCATCAATAATCCCTAGGCTTTCTTCTGAGCGATTAGACTCTGCTAACTCGATAAATGAGTCATTGATTGTGAGAAGCTTGTTATCTATGGCAGTGCCAGCGCCAATTAATGTTTCTATACCTGGATCGTTAGAGTCGATGTAAGAAAGGTCAAGCATAAGTGCACTGGCCTCGTCGGCCACCATTAGCACTTGTTCAAGTTGGCTTTGCAGCTGCGCCTCTACTTCCATACGCGATTTTATAGCCGCATACATTTTATTGCTGCTCTCTACGTAATGAAGACTATCTGCAATTGCTTTTTGGGCATCGCCATTTGAAGGCATTAACGATTTGAGGTTATCAAGATCTTTTGTAAATTCAGAAGATAATGCATCAAACAATGCTTTATTTTTTTCGAATGAAGCAGCGTTTTCCACATGGAAGCCGTTTGCGGTGATAACAGATAAGGACAAAATTTCTGTTTTCACTCTTACCATGCTGGTTTGCTCAGGCATTTTTCGCTCAACAACATCTTCTGCAGATTTGCGGATATCGTTAAGGCCGAAGTAAGATAAAACACTGGTAAATAAAAGTAAGCATCCGAACAGACCAAAGCCTAACGTTATTTTATTTATTATTGTTAACTGCATAATAGAATCCAACAAGTACGCCCGACAAAAGCAAGGAGTGTCACAATAGTCTTTCAATTCTAGTTTAACAGTATGTAAATTCAATGCACCAAAAGTTTATATCTATTTTACATATTCATGTTTCTTATCCTGTACTTAATGAACAATCGCTACCGTTTTACGCTTAACTTAATACACCTTTGCTACTTTCCCACTATTCGAATTAAGAACAAAAATCGTTCATACGTTTAAAGAAACCTGAGTTTTACTTTAAAATCGCTACAAGTTACCTATAATACCTGCAAATGTTTTTCACACTTTCTCAGTAGGTTGTAATGGATCAAAATAAAGAATTGAAAAGAGCAGGGCTTAAAGTCACTCTGCCTCGCCTTAAAATTTTACAAATTCTGCAAGACCCAAATAATCAACACATAAGTGCGGAAGATGTGTACAAGATTCTTATCGAACAAGATGAAGAAATTGGTTTAGCTACGGTATACCGCGTTCTTAACCAATTTGACGACGCCGGCATTTTAAATCGTCATCATTTTGAAGGCGGCAAATCTGTTTTCGAAATAAGCCATAAAGACCATCACGATCACTTGGTATGCCTTAAGTGTGGAAAAGTGATTGAGTTTGAAGACGATATTATCGAGCAGCGACAAGAAATGGTGGCAAAGCAGCACAATATTAAGCTTACTCACCACAGCCTGTACCTGTACGGCGAATGTACCGACGGGAACTGCGACACACTCGACTAATCAAGGCGTGTCGACCTAAAGTTCAAATAAAAAACCTGCCCTAATATCGGCAGGTTTTTTTTCGCTTTTCAAACGCTGCTTATATGCGCATTAAGCGTCAAATTTATAAGCGTGATACGCCCTTATTGCACGTTCCCACACTTCACCTGCCGCGCCCTCACCAATAACATGCCCATCAATTTCAATAACAGGAGACACTTCCTTACTCGAGGATGTAAGCCACACCTCATCGGCATCGAGCAGTGACTCTTTAGAAAACCACTCCTCTACAACGTTAAGGTTTGCACGCTTAAACGATTCTAGTGCAATGTGGCGGGTGATCCCTGGCAGCAATTCGTTATTTAAAGGCGGCGTTTTAATAATGCCGTTTTTCACCATAAATACGTTGCACGAACTTGCCTCAGTTATCAGCCCTTTCTCGTTAAACAAAATCGTTTCGTTGACACCAGCTTTTACGCCACTTTGAAAGTGCATGACGTTGCCAAGCAACGATGTGGACTTTATATGGCACCGCTGCCAGCGCTTGTCTTCTTCTAGTGCCACTTTATACACCTTGGCACTGCTTCTTGAATTTGACTGGGGGGCTGCCATTTCAAACGCGAAAGCAAAAACCGTTGGTGTAACGCCAGTTGGGTATGCATGATAACGCTTAGTATCAGTACCTCGACTCACATGGAAATACACTCCCACGTTACCACTTTCTATATGCTGAGCATTTTCTGTTGCCAGCTGCAGCACAATGGATGTCCACATGGCATCGTCATAAGGGTTATCAATTTCAATGGCCGATAGCCCCGAGGCCAACCGCGACAAATGGCCCTCAAGCCCTACCGGTTTTCCTGCATAGGTCGGTATTACTTCATAAATACCATCACCAAATAGGAAGCCCCTATCCATAGGTGAAATTCTTGCCTCACTCAGGGGAAGGTATTCACCGTTTAAAAAAGCGACTGTCATGCAATTTCTCCTCTCAATCGCTGCACGTGTTGCCGAGACAAAAGAATGTCGGCTCGGGCTTCTTCACTATTTTGAAAAATAAAGGAAACAGTTTCCCCAGGAACCCGCTGAGCCAAGCGACTCACATCGAGTGGGTTCAAACACCCTAGCTTCGGATAGCCACCCAGGGTTTGTCTATCGCGCATCATAATAATAGGCTGTCCATCTGGAGGTACTTGAATTGCGCCTACATGAATAGCCTCTGAGCGCATTGAAGATAGCGATGAAGCAATATCTGCTCCGGTCAAACGATAGCCCATTCTGTCGATTGACGAACTGACCGTATACTCTGAGCTTTCAAACATGCGCTTTGCGACCTGACTAAAATGCGCTTCTTGATAACCTTTAATGACACGTAGAGGCGCGTTTAGATCATAGGCTACATTCTCTCCGCACTTTATCGACATGCTGTGCTTTATAGACATACCGTGTTGCATTGACATGCTGTGCCGTATTGGCAGCTGACGAACGGATAACGTTGCATAGGTTTGCTCATCGCAACGACTTATATCGATACAGTCACTGTCGCTAATCACCCGACCATCGCCATGAAGGCCGCCAAGGGATTCTCTAACTACAGTACATGCACTGTCAACGTGATAAGGAACCTTCCACTGACCACAAATAGCAAGATACGCCTTACTTCCAACATATTCACTTTCAAAGCTTAAGCGGTCATTTTTATTGACCTTGATACTGGAATAAGACGGTTGGTCATGCCCATTTACCTGCACCTTTACCTGCCGCCCAGCAACGGCAACAATGGTAGGCTCATGAAAACAGACCGTCATTTTTCCCATCACTTCTAAACAGGGCGTATTGTCAGGGTTATGAGCAAGAAAATTTGCCCAACGATACGCTATTTCGTCCATAGGGCCTGATTGGGAGAACCCCTGACGCTGCTTACCTTTTCTGCCTTCATCAACAATGAGGCTGAAGAGGCCTTTTGAAATTACTTCAACCTTCATGATAGGCGTTAAACTCACTTTCTGTTATCGACACAAACTTTACGGTATCGCCAGCACTTAGCAAAGGTTGATTGTTTTTATCTAACATGTTTTCAGGACACAGGCCCATTAAATTCCAGCCGCCGGGAGATTCGCTAGGATAGACAGCGGTTTGCCTATCTGCGATGGCAACCGCTCCCTTCGGCACTTTCTTTCTGGGCGTGCTTAATCGTGGGCACTGTAATTGTGTCGGAATATCTCCCATGTAACCAAAGCCTGGAGCAAACCCCACCGCGTAAACCTTATATTCAATGCTGGTATGAAGTGAAATTGCCTCTTCAATCGATAAGGATGTTTTTTGACTAATTTCAACAAGATCGTTAGCGTCTGGCGCACCATACCATACAGGCAATGTATGGCATTTTCCTGCGGCTATTTCAGTTTTACCACCTGCCGGGCTACCCACTGCCGGGCCACTTATGGTGTTTCCACCGTTTTGCCAGCTGCGAAGCGTATTGTATACAAAGTGGCTATCGACTCGCTCAATATCGAAAATTATTAATAAGCTATCGTAAGATGGCACACATTCTACAAGCCAAGGTCGTTCGCTATGACTGGTAGCCCTATCGAGTACACGCAACCATTGCTGACAGGCGGCATTTGCGTGCTCTAAGTCAGAACCTGAAAAATACAACATAATGGCATCTGCTCCCACGGGAACAAACTGCTTAATACTGCCAAAAGGTTGCATGTGCACCTCCTACCTTAAGATAACTTTCAAAATAACGTGTTTCTTGAAACAACATAGTTATAAGTAAGCTCTAATTTGGCGGGCTATCTCTACGGCGCCGGCTGTATCGCCGTGCACACACAAACTGTCTGCTTGAATAGATAACGTGGCGCCTGATGCAGTTGTTACTGTGCCCTGCTCTATTAGTTGCTTGGCTTGTACTAACGCCTCTTGCGGACTGAGCACAGCGCCGTCTATTTGACGAGACTGCAGATAGCCTTCATCGGTATAGCGTCTGTCAGAAAAAGCTTCAAACAACAGCGATACACCATGATGTTTTGCTTCATCTGCTATCCCTTGGTGTTGAGATGTGGCTTGGACCATCAGCGGAAGTTTTCCTTGGCACATGGCGGCAACACTTTTCATCACGGTTTGCCTAATTTCCTTATTTTTCATCATGTCGTTATAGAGTGCACCGTGTGGCTTAACATAACTTACCTGCGTGCCCACTATGGCAGCCATCCCTACTAATGCACTTACCTGATATTGAATACAGGCGCTAAGCTCATTGGCTTGCATTGCCATACTTCTGCGTCCAAACCCTTGTAAATCAGGGTAAGACGGATGAGCACCAACCGATACACCATGGGCTTTGGCAATATCCAGCGCGGCTTTCATGACCAATGGATCGCCAGCGTGAAAGCCACAGGCGATGTTTGCTTGGTCTATTTCAGACATAATGTCCTTTTCCACAGGCATCGACCAAGCCCCAAAACTTTCACCTAAATCGCAATTTAACTTCATAATGGTTTAGCTCTTAACTCCAATCCGATATTATGTTACCTGTTCTATTAAAAAAGTCAGTGTTAATGATAAATATTGGAAAAATTAATACATTGCGCGTGGTAGCAGAATACCCTTTTGGGTACGCCCTAGCCGCCCTAGGCGTTAATGAAAACGAGTTTGAGAGTGGGACTGATAACGAAGGTGCTGCTGTTTTCGATTCAGAGGCCCACACCCTCGGCATCGATGAAACCGTTACCCTTCCTCTAGATGAGGTTGAAACACCCCTTGCAACAAATGCAGAGATAGAGGTATTTGTTGCCACAAATCAGCGTGGAGAGCCCTACGCAACGGTGAAAAAACCGCTGATCCAAGTGGGTGAAGTCAAAATATTGAAAGCGGTATCTGCAACCAACTTCGGCGCTTTTTTCGACTGGGGATTAGATAACGATTTACTCGTTCCAGACGACTATCAAGCCGAGCCTGTTAGTGCGGGTATGAAATACGTTGTTTATACGTTTTTTGACAATAAAACCCAGCGCATTTTGGGTGCGACAAAGCTTCACTACTTTTTACAGGAAAGTAACGCCTATTTGAATGAAGGCGACGATGTTGAATGCCTAGTTTATGCCAAAACAGATCTTGGCTTTAAAGTCGTGATAAACGAAAAGAATCTTGGGCTGATTTTTCACAGCGACGCGTTTAAACCATTGAAAGTAGGTCAAGCTACCTCTGGTGTAATAAAAACAATTCGCGAAGATGGCAAAATTGACGTGGTGCTTCAGCGTATAGATAAAGATGCGCGAAGTGAGCTTCAGCAGGCTATTTTGGACGATTTAGACGCCCACGGCGGCATATCGACGCTCACTGATAAGAGTGCTCCTGAAGATATTTACACGCATTTTAATGTGAGTAAAGCGGCCTATAAAAAGGCATTGGGTGCGCTGTATAAACAGAAAAAGATCACTATTAACGCTGATGCAATACGATTGAACACCAATACTTAATCTACACAACGCAGGATATATAATGAAAGCACGTGTTTCATGGGATAAAGACTTTACGTTTACTGGTACTACCGACAGTGGTTACAACACCGTGATGGATGGAAACGGCAACGCTGTTTCACCTATGGAATCGGTGCTTGTTGCTATTGGTGCCTGTTCAAGTGTGGACGTCGTTGATATTTTAAAAAAAGGGCGCTTTGACATTTCAGCGTGTCATTGTGAGCTTGAGGCCACACGCGCTGAAGAGCCACCACGGGTGTTTGAAAAAGTACATGCTCACTACACGGTGTCAGGAAAGGGAATTACCGATAAGGCGTTAGCTCGTGCTGTGCAGTTATCAGCGGAAAAATACTGTTCGGTCATGTTAATGCTTAAGGGCAATGTTGACATTACCACCAGCTTCACCTTGGTTGAATAGATAATCAGTGGAATAAGCGATGTCTAGGCAGGCTTTGGGCTTGTAGACTTTAGTTTAAATCGCTGTAACTTAGCGATATTGGCTAACAGATAGTAAAAAAGGCTAACCATTTCGGTTGGCCTTTTTGTTTTTCACCTTTATAAACTCCTAACTTACTGAAACTTATAACGTTTAGTTTACTGGCACGTTACCTGCTGATATTGGTCATTATGATATAACGACAATAAATGTTAGGGCATTGACCATGGACACAACACATAACACCTCATATCAGAACGCAAACAACGCTTCACTTCGCAGTTCGAACACTAACTCTCCACTTTTACGTTATGCGGTTATCGGTAGCACAATTCTAGCGCTTAGCGCATTTTCAACAGGCTGCACAGATGCTGATGCGATTGATGCAGCGAATGGCCCTGACAAAGTAGAAGAGACGGTATTCGCTATTCCCGTTGAAGCACTTCACTTAAAAACAGGCGACATTACCTCAACGTACGATACAACCGCTATTTTAGAGGCCCGTGAAGAAGCGTTTGTCTCTGCCCGCGCATCAGGAATTATTGAAGCCATATTCGTAGAAGAAGGCGACTACGTAGAAAAAGGACAAGCGTTGGCACAGCTAGATAAGCGTCGGTATGAGCTCAATGTGTCAAAAGCACGCGCTGATTTACAAGGTATCGAAAACGAGCTCGAACGCGTCAACAAGGTATACTCACAAAAACTCATTAGTCACGATACCTACGATAAACTCAACGCCCAGTATGAATCGGTTAAAGCCTCGTTAAGCATTGCTGAATTGGATTTAAAAGAAACCACTATCGAGGCCCCTATCAGTGGCTTTATTGCATCTCGCAACGCCAAAGTAGGTAATTTAACCGAGTCTTTCCAACGTGAAAGAATGTTTCATATTGTGCAGCAAAAAGATCTTCAGGGCGTAGTATTCCTACCAGAGAACGAATTAACAAATGTGTCTGTAGGCCAGGTCGCAACCCTAAACGTTGCCGCGTTAAACAATCAAGAAATAACCGCACATGTTGAGCGAATCAGCCCCGTTATCGACGCCACTACCGGTACCTTTAAAGTAACCCTGCGAGTGCCCAATGGACAAAACACGTTGAAAGCCGGCATGTTCACTGATGTGTCTCTTGAATATGCCACTCATGCCAATACCACACTAGTGCCCCGCCGTGCTCTGGTTACCATTGATAATACCCACAGCGTTTTTGTAGTCGACGGTGGCGTGGTTAAGAAAGTCAATGTATCTACCGGATTTGAAAATAACGATGTTATTGAAGTCACTCACGGATTAACCGGTAACGAACAAGTCGTTACTGCGGGACATCAAAATTTAAAAGACAATGCGCCTGTTGAAGTTGTAAACAGCTAAGCGAAGATAAATAAGGAAAATAGTATTATGCGTATTGTCGATATTGCTGTTAAGCGTCCCGTCGCCGTTTCTATGTTTACTTTCGCGGTGTTGTTATTTGGTATGGTGTCTCTTGGTAGGCTGTCGGTGAATTTATTGCCTGATTTGTCTTACCCCACTTTAACTATACGCACCGATTACGATGGCGCCGCCCCCGCAGAAATAGAGCAACTGGTATCTAAACCCATCGAAGAATCCATCGGCGTTGTTAAAGGCGTGCGTAAAGTTACCTCTACCTCACGTGCAGGACAATCAGACGTGATCTTATCCTTTGCTTGGGGTACGGACATGGACTTTGCCAGCTTAGAAGTGAGAGAAAAACTAGACGTACTTCGACTTCCTCTGGACATTGATAAACCTCGACTGCTGCGGTTTAACCCCAGCTTAGACCCTGTTATTAAGTTAGGCCTTACCACTGATACCGAAAACCTTTCCGAAAGCGGCATGAAGCGCTTACGTTTATACGCCGAACAACAAGTAAAACGAGGCTTAGAGTCTGTTGAAGGTGTTGCGGCCGTGCGACTAGGCGGAGGACTAGAAAATGAAATTCACATTCTTATTGACCAGCGTAAAGCCAGTCAGCTATCCATTCCCATCACAGACATTGTTGAGCGTATAAAAGCGGAAAATGTTAACGCCGCAGGCGGAAGAATAGACAATGCCGCCCAAGCCTTTTTAGTTCGAACACTAAACCAGTTTGAAACACTAGACGACATCGAAAACTTATTTATCGGCCGCTCAGGTAATCGAAACATCCAATTAAAAGATGTTGCCGTTGTACAAAGTGCTTATAAAGACAGAAGTGTCATCACGCGCTTTAATGGCACTGAAGGTGTTGAAATAGCTATCTATAAAGAAGGTGACGCTAATACGGTGGATGTGGCTACCAATGTGTCACGTCGCCTGAAAGAAGTACAAGAAGCCCTCCCCTCAAATTATGCACTTAGTCAAACTTATGATCAGAGCGTGTTTATAAAACAGGCCATCGACAACGTTAAATCAGCGGCCATTGTGGGCGGTATTCTAGCCATGTTGGTGCTGTATTTGTTTTTAAAAGACTTCTGGGCAACGGTTATCATTTCCGTGTCTATTCCTGTGTCTGTTATTGCCACGTTTAATTTAATGTATGCCAACAACATAAGCTTAAATATGATGAGCCTTGGCGGTATCGCTCTTGCTGTTGGGCTATTGGTAGATAACAGCATTGTTGTGCTTGAAAATATTGATCGTCACCGAAAACACAAGCGTGGCTTAACAACGACTCAACATGGCGAAAACGAAGACGCGACGCAATTTGATGCGGCCGCCAAGGGCACCAAAGAAGTATCAGGCGCTATTATCGCCTCTACATTAACCACCATGGCCGTATTCGTTCCGCTTATCTTTGTTGAAGGCATTGCCGGTCAGTTATTTCGAGACCAAGCACTCACGGTTTCTTTTGCGCTTGCCGCATCTCTCGTGGTGGCGCTCACCATCATTCCGGCGATGGCAAGAAGAAAATCAACGCAACAATTATCTCACCAAGATACATTCGATAACCCGTCAACCTCTGTAAAAACAGCCCCTACTAGTCTGTTAGGTAAAATAGCGTTTTACGCCACCTGGCCTGTTAGAGCACTGTTTAAATTTGTTTTTGTTTTTTTACCTGCCGCTCTTGTTACCTTGATAATTGGTGCATGGCACATCATCAGCAAATGTTTGTCGGTAATGTTCACACCACTTATTTGGCTGTTTTCCAAAGGGTTTGATGGCCTATCAAAAGCGTATGAAGTGTTACTGAAAGCAAGCCTTCGCGCTCGAACGGCAGTGCTAGGAATTGCAATAGCGCTGTCTGCAGGAGGAGTTTTACTGTTACCCCAGTTGGGTATGGAGCTCATTCCCACCATGTCACAGGGAGAGTTCTCAGTAGAAATCACCTTGCCAGCAGGTTCTCCTTTGCAGAAAACCGATGCCGAACTCAACGCACTAGCGGCTGTTGTATTTAATGAGAAGAACAGCTTGGACAGTGGTCCAGAAGACGAGCATAAGGGCGAGCATAAGGACGAAGAGCAGAGCGGAGCGCACACAAAAGTACAGCGTACTTATGCGATGTCTGGAACAGGCAGCCTTGTAAGTGCTGCGCCTAATCAAGGCGGCGACCACTGGGGCCGGTTAAATGTAGTCATGCAACCCAATGCGACTCAAGATGACATGAAACAGGTTCAAAACACCTTGCGTGATTATCTAAACAACAAACCGAATATCGAATCAGTCTTTTCTGAGCCTGAACTCTTTAGCTTTTCATCCCCTATTCAAGTGGAAATTACGGGTTACGATTTAAACCAGTTGCAAGAATATGGTGACGCTATTGCACTTAAGCTGGCAAGCTTTGCTAATTTTACCGATGTAACCACCAGCATTCGCGATGGAAATCCAGAGCTTAAAATAGAATTTGATCACGCTAAACTTGCTCGGCTAAACTTAGATGCAGCCACTGTATCGCAACTGATCGCCGCTAAAGTGGGCGGGCGCATTGCCACCCAATACAGCGTTGAAGATAGAAAGGTTGATGTATTGGTTCGCACTATTGAAAGTCAGCGCAACGATATCGCGGGCGTAAGGGCAATTGTTATCAACCCTCGTTCAACACAGCCTATTCCTCTAAGCGCAGTAGCCGATGTTTACATGAGCGTGGGCCCAAGTGAAATTACCCGCGTTGGCCAGCAGCGTGTCGCTATCGTTACGGCAAATTTAGCGAAAGGAAAGCTAGACGAAGCTGTTGATGTTGCGAATACTGTACTTAACGAAACTCAGCTTCCTCTCTCACTTAGCGCCACCATTGCAGGTCAAAGTGAAGATATGCAAAACAGCTTCCGCTCGCTGCAATTTGCTCTCGCCCTGGCAGTATTCATGGTGTACCTGGTTATGGCGTCGCAGTTTGAATCCTTGCTTCATCCGCTTCTTATTTTGTTCGCAGTGCCGCTTGCAGGCGCAGGCTCAGTGTATGGCTTGTGGCTCACCAACACACCGCTTAGTGTGGTGGTGTTTATCGGGCTAATTATGCTGTGCGGTATTGTTGTGAACAACGCCATTGTGCTTGTTGATAGAATAAATCAGCTGCGCAGAGACGGAATGGAAAAGCACGCTGCCATTGTTGACGCTGCCCAAACACGTTTAAGACCCATTGTAATGACTACATTGACAACTGTTCTCGGTTTGCTCCCCATGGCGTTTGGTTTTGGTGAGGGTGCGGAAATAAGAACTCCTATGGCGGTAACGGTTATTTTTGGATTACTGTTTGCCAGCTTACTTACCCTCATCTTACTGCCGGTGCTGTATAGCTTATTCGACAATAAAAAAATACCTGTGGATACGAGTGCAGTGATGACAAGTGACGAGCCGGTAATAAAAGGAGGCACGCTATGAAGCCTTCACAAGAAAAGTCGCCAACTGTAGTAGCGGGTATAGGTGCGGCGTTAGCAAGATTTGCCCTTAACAAACCCGTCACCATAGGCATGTTATTTTTCTCCATGCTGCTGTTTGGATTAGTGTCTTCTAGACTGCTTCCGTTAGAGAAGTTTCCCGGTATTGATATACCCCAAATGGTTATCGAAATCCCCTACCCTGACGCTACTCCAATTGAGGTGGAAACCATGATAACGCGGCCTGTGGAAGCGGCCATTGCCACCATGTCAGGGATTAAGCGCCTGCAAGCCCGTTCTTATGATAATAAAGCAGAAATCGTTGTTGAGTTTGATTGGGAAGAAAACCTTAAAGCTAAAAGTATCGAGGCAAGGGAAAAGGTAGACGCGATAAGAAATGAGCTGCCTTCAGATATTGAACGCATAATGGTGTATAAATTTAACACCAATGACATGCCTATTTTTCAGCTGCGCGTGTCTAGCGATCGAGACCTTTCTAACGCTTACGATTTGCTTGAGCGCAACTTAAAGCACCCACTTGAACGAGTACCCGGCGTGTCGAAAGTTGAGCTTTATGGCACCATGAAACGTCAAATCACCATTCGGTTGGACGCTAAAAAGCTTTCTACCTATCGCATAGACAGTAATGAGCTTGAACGAAAATTACAGGGGGCTAACTTTTCCCTTACTGCGGGCTACATGTATAACGATGGCCAAAAGGTGCTTGTTAACCCAACAGGTGAATTTGACGATATCAACGACTTTAAACAAATGTGGATCAAACCCAATATTCGTTTATCGGATGTGGCTGAAGTCAGCTATGAATTGCCTTTGCGAAACGAAGGACGTCATTTAGACAGAAGCTTTGCTGTAGGCTTCAATGTTTTTCGAGAATCTGGCAGTAACCTGGTAAACGTATCAAACGCTGTAATGGCCGTGATCAATGAAGCAAAAAACGACCCTGAATTTTCAGGTATCAACCTTTTTGTGATGGACGACACCGCCAAAAGCGTCACGTCTTCCTTAAGCGATTTGTTGAGTGCGGGCTTGCTAGGTGCGCTGCTGTCAGTCATTGTTTTATACTTATTTTTACGCCAGCTGGTCACCACACTCATTGTGGTGCTGTCGGTGCCATTTTCTATATGTATCGCTTTGGGCGTGATGTATTTGCTGGGTTATACCCTAAATATACTTTCACTGATGGGACTGATGCTGGCCGTTGGTATGCTGGTAGATAATGCGGTGGTTGTTACTGAAAGTATTTTTCAAGAGCGCCAGAAAAACAATGATATTGCTTATGCCACACAAAGCGGTGTCAACAAGGTAAGCTTGGCAGTAATCGCAGGTACGGCAACCACGGCCATTGTATTTTTACCCAATATTATTGGCGTTAAAATTGACGTAACTATCTTTTTAGAGCATGTGGCAGTGGCCATTTGTATTTCCCTATTTGCCTCTCTATTTATTGCGAAAACCCTCATTCCCTTACTGACCACTAAAGTGAAAATTCCGGTGGTCAAGCAGTCAGCGCCCCCGGCATATATATCTCGTTATGGAAAAATACTACAGTGGGTACTCAACAATCAGGGTAAAACATCACTCATTGCTGTTGGTATTCTGGCATCCACTATGATCCCCATGCAGGCGGTAACGTCAGATGATGATGGCAATAACAACCAAGAACGCATTTGGCTGAATTACCACATAACCGAAAACTACACCCTATCAGAGGTAGAAAATACGGTTGAAAAAATGGAAGCGTATTTGTATGAAAATCAAGAACGCTTTCATATCAAACAGGTATATACCTATTTTACTCCAGGGTATGCCACAAGCGGCCTAACCCTTAACGACAACCTACCTGTGCCGGTGAGCCAAATTAAAGAGGATATCCGTGAGTCTATGCCCTCTTTTGTAAGAGCTCGCCCCACATTTCAGTGGGAAAGTGGCAGTGGTGGCGGTATTCGAGTGACATTACTTGGCGAGTCTTCAGAGCAATTAATGAAAATTTCAGACCAGCTGGTGCCGGTTCTCGCTAAAGTGGAAGGACTTAAAGATGTAAAGGCTGATACCGGCTCAACCCGTGACGAAGTTCAGATTCGAATTGACAGAGAAAAAGCCAATCGCTTCGGTATCGCAGTTAACGATGTAGCCAAACTAGTCGCTACCGCTCTTCGCGGCAGTAACCTAAGAACGTTTCGCTATAGCGACGCTGGAGAGGTTAACGTACAACTCAAGTATGGTAGCGATATTCAGTCGTCACTCAGTGCACTCAAAAATATTAATATCGGCTTTGCGCAAAACCAATCAATTACCCTAAACATGATTGCTGATTTTGAAATAAAGCCCCAGCTTTCGCAGATTAACCGTAGCTATCGCCAAACCGCGCTGGCTATTGGTGCTAACCTTGAGGGTGAAACCACCACCGCACAGGCTAGAGAGCAAATAGAGGCGGCCCTCGAAAATATTACCCTGCCTACAGGCTACACCTGGACATTGGACGGCAGTTTCTCTCGCCAAGATGAAGCGAATGCGGTTATGCAAATGAACATGCTGCTGGCGCTTTGCATGATATACGTGGTGATGGCGGCATTGTTTGAGTCGTTGATTTTACCCACGTCGGTCATCACATCACTATTATTTTCCTTCACCGGCGTATTTTGGGCGTTTATGGTAACCGGTACGTCAATGTCGGTAATGGGTATGATTGGAATGCTTATACTCATGGGCATTGTGGTGAACAATGGCATTGTGCTGGTAGATAGAATTAATCAGCTTGTTAATGAGGGGCTCTCTCTGTATGACGCGGTTATTGAAGGGTGCGTTACCCGAATAAGACCCATACTCATGACAGTGGCAACCACTGTGCTGGGGCTAATTCCGCTTGCTATAGGCACAACGCGGATTGGCGGCGATGGTCCACCGTATTCCCCAATGGCCATCGCCATTATTGGAGGTTTGCTATTTTCTACACTAACCAGCTTGTTCCTTGTGCCGTTAGCGTATGTACTACTCCTCAAGTTGAGATTCCACACTCAGCGACTCTTCATCAACGGACGTAATAGAGTGTCGCGTTGGATAAGGATTTGAGCCAAGCATCATTAGCCAGTTATGACTTCCTGGCTGGGTGTGTGATGTTCTTTTAAAGAACAGCACCACCCGCCTTTTCATATTAATCATAGTCTACGTTAACCTTAACTACGTGAAGTAAGGTATTCGTGAACCGTATCAGCGCCACGTTCAGCCGAAAACTGAATGAGGTTACTTCCATTACAGGTTAACCCTGTGTCTGAGGTGACTAAGCGCAATACTTGACGCTGGCTATCACCAATACGACCTACATTGCGTGATAAATTTGAACGGAAGGTTTTAATATCGTCGTTAACAATGGCTTTGCAAAACCCTGCAAATTCCGTTTCGCCAACAAAACGGACTTCTTTTTCTGAAGTAGCAGCACCTGCACTACATGCTATTGATAACGTTGCGGTAGCAATAATCGTCTTTAAAAGTTTCATGGTATTTCCTCGATATATAAAAAAGTTTTTAGCACTCACGTCATTCCTGAGCGCCTATTAGTTATGCATCAAGATTGAAACTTTTTCTGTTGTAATGTTGTGTCAGCCAGGTAAATTTGCAGTAAATTGAGTTGTTAATACATATTTAAAAATTTAAGCATCTGAAAAATATAAATTTCATTACAATCTTTATTCCTAAATGATATTACAAAGCTTAAATTGCGAACAAAAAACTCTAATACTAAAGTCTAAAAAATGTATTTCAGCACCTCTAATTCTGAAATTTTAAAAAAAAAATGGCATTTCAGATTGTTTTTCACACTGAAACACCACTTTATTTTGTAATAAAACTACAATTTACTCGTATTTTCTTTCGACTTTCGTTTCTATCGCATCGATATATGCATGCCAAGACCCATATCCAATAAGCGGCATTAGAATGATAAAACCGACAAACCCAGTGACAAATCCTATGGCAACGGCCGAGAAGATTATTGCCGCCCAAATCAACATGGGTACTTTATTTAACCACACTGCATTCACACTCGTTAGTACGGCAGTGGCAAGGTCGACCTTTCGTTCCATGAGTATTGGCTGAGTGAATGCAGTAATAAACAGCATGATCATTGTAAATGCAGCCCCCACTAAGGTGCCCAACACTAGAAACGGTAGCAAGCTCTCAAGATTATTATCTATATAAGGAGGATAAAGTGCATGGATTAGCGACGCTACACGTAGCCAAAAAATCATCATAACCATGAGGAGTAACGCGAAGCCCCACTCATTTATTGCATTTCTACGCATTGCTCTCAGTGAATGGCGTAAAGTGGGCTTATGACCCTTCTCCATTTCCCAGCTTATGTCATAAAGACCAGCCGCTAGAAACGGACCTATCAACATAAAGCACACGATGGCAGGCAAAATAACTAAGTGCCAGCCCGTCATTTCAACCAAGTACATGATGAACCATGGAATAACGGCGAATAGTACACCGTAGAAAACGGTTAATCCTGGAGCTCGCATGGCGTCTCGCAACGCCAATGACAACCATTTTATCGGGTCGCCAACATCTAATTCTTTACAGGGAATGACACGCGCAATGCCACTTTGAGTAATCGCATTTTCTGGAGTTTCTTTAAAATGGTGCGACATATTAAAATCACCTCTGATGGTAAACTTGCTTTTTCTTGGTGTTTTTATAAACACCTTATTCTTACGATAGGCTTATATGAATAAGTTCACAAGTTATTAACATAAATTTTATAACTTTATAGACAAATGGATAGTAAAAAGGATAGCCATCACCATTATTGTTCGCAATTTGTGCAATGAGAGATGAAAAGTGTCGCCATTCGCTGAATTCTTCTAAATTGCCGTCGCATCTCAGTGTGGATTGCGATAATCTCAAGGCATGTAAATCAACCAGATAGACCATGAAAACTGTATCTCGCTCACATAAATTAGATAACGTTTGTTATGACATTCGAGGCCCAATAGCAGCACAAGCTAAAAAGATGGAAGACGAAGGTCATCGCATATTGAAATTGAATATCGGTAACCCTGCCCCGTTTGGCTTTGAAGCACCCGACGACATAGTGAAAGACGTTATTCATAATCTGCCAACTTCCCAAGGGTATTCAGACTCGACGGGAATTTACGCGGCGCGTGTAGCAGTTATGCAGTACTATCAACAACGAAATATCAAAGATATTCGCGTTGACGATGTTTATATTGGTAACGGGGTAAGCGAACTCATTATGATGGCGATGCAAGCGCTGCTTAATCATGGTGACGAAGTGCTTATCCCAAGTCCTGACTATCCACTTTGGACTGCAGCAGTAAGTCTATCTTCAGGCTCTCCGGTTCATTATCATTGCGATGAACAGGCCGATTGGTTTCCTGATCTTGATGATATTAAAAGTAAGGTCACCAGCAAAACCCGTGCAATTGTTCTTATTAACCCGAATAACCCCACGGGAGCTGTGTATGATGAAGCGCTGCTGCAAGACATTGTTGAATTAGCGCGGCAACATGGACTTGTTGTATTCAGTGATGAAATTTACGATAAAATTCTTTACGACGATGCGAAACACACCAGCATTGCGTCGCTAGCCGATGACGTGTTTTTTGTTACTTTTAGTGGTTTGAGTAAGAACTACCGTGTAGCCGGATTCCGCGCTGGCTGGCTATTGGTTAGTGGTAACAAGCGACTGGCCTCTGACTATATTGAAGGGCTCAACATCCTCTCTTCAATGAGAATGTGCGCAAACGTACCTTGTCAAAGCGCTATTCAAACTGCGCTTGGTGGATACCAAAGTATTAACGACTTGGTAAACGAAAACGGAAGGCTGCGTATTCAACGAGATGTGACTACTGACATGCTTAACGGCATCGATGGCATACACTGCATTAAACCTAAAGGCGCTATGTACTGCTTTGCCCGCGTGGACGAGAAAAAATTCAACATTCACAACGATGAGCAAATGATTTTAGACTTACTTAGCTCGGAAAAAATTCTGCTGGTACATGGCAAAGCATTTAACCTTAATAGTGGCATTTACTTCCGCTTGGTATTTTTACCTCACAGTGACGTTTTAGTGCCTGCCCTGCATAGAATTGGAAATTTCTTTAGAACCTACAAGCAGGGAGCTTAATATGTCAGATAGAAGTCATTTTTTTGCTCACTTATCTCGGCTTAAGTTAATTAACCGTTGGCCACTGATGCACAATGTGCGTACCGAGAATGTGCAGGAACACAGCTTACAGGTGGCAATGGTTGCTCATGCCCTTGCGCTTATCAAAAATAAATTTTTCGGTGGCACCGTTAATCCAGAGCGTATAGCCACTATGGCCATGTTTCATGACGTATCTGAGGTACTGACTGGCGATCTTCCCACGCCGGTGAAGTATTTTAATCCGGCGATAAAGGAAGAATATAAAAAGATTGAAAAGATAGCGGAAAATAAGCTCATTGAAATGGCGCCTGAGTCCTTCCGCGATGACTATGCCGCGCTGATAGATTCGCAAAACCATAACCCAGAAGATGCCTTCATAGTGAAAGCAGCGGATGTGCTGTGTGCTTATCTAAAAACGTTAGAAGAAATTGCCGCTGGAAATCGCGAATTTACGCTAGCAAAGAAACGCTTGGATAAAATTTTAAAAGAGTATCATTCGGAAGAAGTGGATTATTTTCTCACTCAATATGTACCGAGCTTTTCGTTGAGTCTTGATGAAATAACCCAAGACGAAATGTAACATTCAAAAAGGAGCTACTGTGCCGATATCTCAATGGGAATTAGATTTACACGAGCGTCGCCTTCCACGCAGCGAATCGAGAGACGGCGATCACAGAAATCCTTACCAAAGAGATAAAGCAAGAGTACTCCACAGCGCCGCTTTTCGAAGGCTGCAAGCAAAAACACAGGTATTAGGCGTTGGTTTAAGTGATTTTTACCGAACTCGACTGACGCACTCTTTAGAGGCCGCTCAAATAGGTACGGGGATCACCGCGCAGCTTTGGAACAAATTTCCCAATATAGCCAAAGACTTAGTGCTCGATCCTACGTTAATTGAAACCATCTGTTTGGCTCATGACATTGGCCACCCTCCTTTTGGTCATGGTGGAGAAATTGCGCTCAACTACATGATGCATGAACACGGTGGTTTTGAAGGTAACGGTCAAACGTTTCGTATTGTTACTCAGTTGGAGCCTTACACGGCCGACCATGGCATGAATTTATGCCGACGCAGTATGTTGGGGTTAGTTAAATACCCCAACTTCATAAATACTCTGCATACTAAAAAGGCTGCAGGCCCTCGGCCCCAATCATTGCGCCAAGTTAAAGCCGATGATTGGCACCCGCCTAAAGGTTTATTTCAATGTGATAAGCCCTTGTTCGATTGGCTGCTTGCTCCGCTAAACAATGACGATAAACAGTTGTTTATGCAATTTACTGGCAGTACAGGTGCCCACAGTAAAACCTGCTTCAAGTCATTTGATTGTTCTATTATGGAGCTGGCAGATGATATTGCCTACGGCATCCACGATTTAGAAGATGCCATTGTCATGGATATGGTGCAAAAAGCGCATTTCATAGAAGATGTGACGAACCCATTAAAAGCGCTGTCTATTCCATGGCTTTCAGATAATATCGAATCGCTGACCACAAAATTGTTTAGTCACGCCCACCACGAGCGTAAAAATGCTATTGGCGCGCTGGTAAACAGCTTTATTACTGCTATTGAAATTCAAAAAGTAGACGGGTTTTCTCATCCGCTATTAGCCTTTAATGCCACCATGCCTCAAGGCTTTGGTGAAGCATTGGCGCTGTTTAAGCGATTTGTGTTTAGAAAGGTAATACGCCGCCCAGATGTTCAGCTGTTAGAATATAAAGGGCAATTGGTGGTGATGGAACTCTTTGAAGCCTTTGCCTCAGATCCTGCCCGCTTGCTGCCAGAAAACACACAAGAGCGCTGGCGTAAAGCAGAGGAAGCGGGAAACGGCATGCGTGTGCTGGCCGACTATATATCAGGTATGACCGACGAGTTTGCATCTCGCCTTTACAGCAGTATATTTTCACCTAAACAAGGCGGCATTCAAGACAGTTTCCATATCTAGCGCTAGGGGTAGAACAAGGTTATTAGGTTATGTTGCCAAGGCTAATTGTTAACCGCATCAGCAACAGTTGTTGCATTTACAACTTGGTTCACACTTCCCTGAATAACCACGGTGGCTGATATTTTATCCTGAATGGCTTGTCTGTTTGGATCCCAATAAACCTGTAAAAAGCCTAGTAACCCCGTCGCAAAACCTGCTCCGTAACCGCCGTACCGGCCAAAGCAATCAAGCATGCCAAGTGGCTCACCGCTAAGCGAAACCACGCGAATATTACACACTTTTTTACCTGGAGTTTGCCCGCGCCAGAGTAAAGAGAACAAGGTAAAATAAACCGCAGCCCAACCGAAACCTAAACCTAGATCTTGAATAATCCCTTTACCCCACTGCAAAATACTGGTGACAGATGTTGTGCTACTTTCATTTGTAACTTCGCCCGCAATGCTCTCTGGCACTAAATCTGTATTTTTACTATCTTCTGCTGCATTAGAGTCTTCACCTGCTATAGCCATCAAGTGCAGTAGCGATCGGGTAAATTGAGTACTTTCAGCGTCTTCAATTTCAGCAAGTTCAGGTAATTGAGCAACTAAATTAGCGCTAGCAGCGCTCTGGCAAATTTCATCGCAGTTTTTATCGTTGTCTGTTTGCGCTAAATAGGTACGTATTATTGATTTATCATGCTCACTTAACTCATCTTTCCCTTCTGCTTCTTCTATTTGAATTCCTTGTATAGCGCTATCGCCTTCAAAGAAATCTATTGCTAATGAGAGTACCGTTAGCGAGCTTACAAATAGAAAGCTTGCCGCAAAAAGCTTTAAGGCTCTGCGCCAAAACGGCGACATTTTAGGAAGGTATTGTTGTGCAGTGCCTTTATAAAATGCCATAGCAGCAACAAAGGCAATTAACGTTGCGCTAAGCTTTGCAGCCATAAATATTAAAA
>OJFG01000080.1_pt1 | contig 60332 bp, 50 predicted proteins | sample 1594071 | NCBI WGS metagenome assembly OJFG01 (sample SAMN05416818, study PRJEB24817) | seawater metagenome | isolation source: Sea water | place: Canada:Atlantic | collected 2013-07 | reverse complement strand
TATTCGTCGGCAGCGTCAGATGTGTATAAGAGACAGCTATTATATAATCCATCATACCTAGTAGACATGTCTGCATCATCACCCTGAGTTACTCTTATATCATCTTTTGTTTGTTGTCTAGTATTAACAAAATTAGTTTTATTAGTATTATAAAGTTCTGTTATACCATCTAAATACTTTAATCCTCCTGTACCATCAGCATTTGCAGTGGCAGATAACATACGTCTTAGGTCCTCAATAGATCCATTTACTTCTCCTCTACCAGGAATATTTACAGTATATGTTTGATTTTCATCTGCAGTGTTCCCCTTTGGATTCATTATTTGTAGCATACCAGGTTGTGTAGCAGTTCCTAACAATGCGTTTATCTCATCTTTACCAACACTTTGTACATGTTCAGCATAAGCTTTTTGTGTATCACCAATAATATCTGAATTTGCTGTTGGCTCTCCATCTTCATCCACTGCAAATGTTGTTGTATTATCATCACTTATACTAAATTCAGGACTACTCAATACACTAAATAAATCATTTGCGGCACCACCACCATTGACACCCATACCCTCAGCCCAAGGTAATGGAACAAGGTTTCCATTGTCATCATATTGATAACCTTTATCCAACATTGTATTAGCATCTCTTCTATTTGCATTATATGCTGCAAGATTAAGTTGATTAGCTGCACGTGCTCTGATTTCAGCCATATTCCACATAGACTTTTTTTCATCAACAGCAAACTGATTTGGATTCATTTCATAAATGTAATCTCTTGCACTCCAAGCCTGAGCAGATTCTTTCATATCTGACATAATATTACTTTGCATATATAAATTATATGCTTTATTAATCAGATTTTTATTTGTTGGAGTTGGTCTACTTACTTCTTGAGCAATTTGTTTTTTTGCTTCTATGTCTAATTTATATTTTTCAATATCAGATAGTTGTTCTTGATTTAATTTATCTAATTCACTACCAGGAACAAGACCATTTTGACCTTTATAATTAGACCATGTTACTGCAGAAGTTTCTAACTTACGTAAAGTTTCAACATCATTATTTAATTCTGCTATATTTCTTTCTTCAATTCTTTTGATAGTTTCTGTAGCCCATAGTTCTTGACCATTACTAAGAGATGCAGCAGCTCCACTTTCAACAGCTTGAGTAGCCCAGTCCATTCCTGAAACATAAGCCTCCATTTGATAAGACTTCTGTACAGATGGATTATCTAATAGTGTGTTTCTTATTTGTTGTAACGCTGCACCAGTAACTAAAGAACCATTTTGTTCAGTAATAATCCAATCAGTATTAGTTATTTCTTTTCTGTTCTCACGTGACTCTGGTAAGTTCTTATTAAAGTTTGGATTTGGTTGCTTAGCAAATCTATCCATCTTCATTTTTAATGGAGGATCCATGTTAGCCAACATTTGCTGACTCATTTTAAATAAGTTAGCTTTTGGTACATAATCAGGAAGAGCCATACCTAATGCTTGATCTGGATCAGCATTAATAAATTCATCCATTTTGTATTGCATACCTCTTACACCAACATCCCAATATTTTTCTTGTACTGTTTGGTCAGGAGAATTTAATAAGTTCTGTGCTCTTTGAGATTGGTCTCTAAACCTTGAAGTAAAAACCATATCTTTGACAGTAATATCATCATCATAGAATGGTGCAAACACACCTTTAGCTGCATCTACATTAGAAGCTAGTGATAAATCTAATCCTGATATTTGTTCTATTTGTGGAGCTATTTGTTCAGCGTACTGGTCTCTTCTCCCTTTAGTATCCTCTCTTGATAAGTCAGCATAAACAACTTTATTGTATAAGTCATTTGTAGCTTTATAATTGGCATCATACTTATCCGTTCTAGTTTGTAGAACGGCAGACAGAAATTTATAATCCGGTGTGAACGGTTTAATGTCTGGTAAGTAAGTATCTGCTCCTTTAACGTATGTTGCCATAATGTAAAATTAATATAATTATATAAGTTTACAAAGTGTTTTGTATAAACCCTTTAGGTTTACATTCCCATCTTACCACTGTAAAACGGCACTGCCCACTTTGATAGTCTTTTTATTTCTTTTCCTTTTTGTGATTGATTCAACATTCCTCTTGCTGCATCATAACCTACAGGTGCACCTTGATTGATTAGCTCTTGTTGTGCATTTGATCTTGTATTAGTAGTATTTGAGTCAGGACCATATATCCTTTCCCACATATCTTTTGTAACTTCTCTTTGAACACCCTTATCATCCTTGCCAACAAGCTCCTGTAATCTTTGCCACTTTTCTATATTTGCTTGAGTTTGATCTCCTTGAGAATCTTTCATCAATCTTTTACCATTAGGACCAAATTCAACATCACCACCTTTTAAAGGATTAACATTATAATAGTCATACAACTGATTCATATTATATGTATTGGCTGCGTTTGTTATACCAGCATTATATAAATCATTATATCTACCGGTTTTCCAATTTTTAAAATTCTGAGCATTCTGTAATGCTACAGTAGTATCATCATATAATTGTTTGTTTGTTGCATTGTTAGCTATGTCAACTTTCATATCTAGTTGTGGTTGCATTGTTGCAACTTGATTCATAGTTCTAACATTGTTCTGGTTAACTTGATTTATAGCTTTAGCATTAGCATCTAAAGTTTTACCTTGAATATTACTACGTGCAATTGCTTGTGGTCCGTATGCACCTAATGCATTTGCCATAGTGTTTTGTGCTGCTAAATTTGCATTGACTCTTCCTGTATAATCATCTAATACATAATCAATTTTTTGATCTTCAAGTTGAGGAGCCCAAGGCAGGAACAATTCATCATCAATAGCATTTAATGCAAGTATGTTATTTACATCTTGTTTCCACCACTCTTTTTCTGGGTCAGGTTTAACTGGTGGTATTTTTTTCTTTTCTTCTGGATCATCTGGTAAATCCATAAATTGCTCATCTCCAGGTTGATAATCCATATCAAACCCAGGAGCATTTACAGTATAACCACCTCTCTTACCATCAAACCTTCTTTTCTTCCATTCATCATCTAACTTGCCATTACCATCTTTATCATAAGTACCAGGATCATTTTTAAGTCTTTCAGCCAATACTTCATCGGTAAAGAAATAAGGAATGTACTGAACACCTTTTTTATCAAAGTATGCTTTTCTTTTTTCTTCATATTTATTTTGGAATCCTCTCCAGTTTGCATCATAGTTTGGATCATCCATCTTCATATTAAACTTGAAGTCTACACCATCTGCTTTTAAAGAATCTATAACAGCCTGATTTCTATAATAAAAATCTTCTTCTGATTCTTTACTAGAGAACATATCTGAACCATATCCAAAACCATCTGTATTTTTAGCCTGAGTATCCGGCAATTTATTACCAGAATACTTACCACTTATAAAAGTTGCTATGTCACCTACATCTGGATCATCATTTAACTCTTGTTGAGTTCTTATTTCAGGAGTATAAGTATCAGATAAACCACCAGCTCCAGATATTTTATCTTGATCAAACACCTGAACTTCAGTAGCCTCTTTCATAGTTCTACCATCAATGGGTCCTCTAACAAAAGATATTTTGTTTTTACCATCCTTCTTTACTATAGTAGGAGAATATCCATCTGCTATATACTTATCATATTGTTTAGCTTTTTCACTTCCAGCAGCATAAGGATTTTTAGCACCATTAGTATTAACCACAGTTTCTACTTGTTTGTCAGTTGCAGTTGTAGTTTTATCTGTTGTTACAGCATCTGTTTCTGTCTCAGTAGTTGTCTCAGTAGTTGTCTCAGAAGTTTCTTCCATTAGTCTATATGCATCTGGCACTTGACCACTTTGAATTGCCTGAATAGCTTGTCTTCTTAATTCTGATTTAGGAATTGGATCAGAACCATCTTCTAGATACCATGCTTTACCATCCCAAGTAGCATCTTTCATAGCTTTAGGATACCCTAAATTCTTTCTTTTATAGTACTCTCTTGCAGTTTCTCCTTTCTTTTGATAGCTGTCTAATTCTTTACCATACCCAGCTTGAACTAAAAAGTCTCCAAGTTCAGTTCCATACTGTGCCATAGAGCCCATCATAGCATTATTTTCCATTGCTAACCCTGGCTCTCCTGGTGGAGGCATAAATGCTTCCATAGGTGCTGGCATTCCTTGCTGAGGCATTTGTTGTTGCATACCTTCTTGCTGTTCTTGTTGAGCCATCATTTGTTGCATCATCATTATTTGTTGCTGTTGCTCAATAGGTAATGCTGCTAAAGCTTTAGCTTCTGCTTCTTTCCTTGATATCTCTTCTACTTTAGCTGTAAACTCAATAGGGTCTTCACCTATAGAAACTAAATATGGATGAGATGCTAAAGGTACACCATCAGAAAAATCCTTTTTGGCTTCTTGTACAAAAGCAAGCTTTGATAAGTCATTCATGTTTTTCTTCAACATAAGCTCTGCACTTGTAGCTGATATTTTATCTGCATACTGTGAATCTAATTCACCATAATACTCTTGTAACCCAAACTTCTTAGAAATTTTAGCAGGTGTTTTTTTACTTCCACCTACTCCAAACTCACTCATTTCATCTTTTGTAAACTTAAGTTTTCTTGTGTCAGAAAAAACAAAAGATTGTTCTGGCAAAAACATTGGTACACCTCCACTACCGTGTCTTGGTCCTTGTATGTCATACAGACCAAATGTACCGTCATCATTTAAATCAGTTAAAACTGTTTCTCCACCCTCTGCTTCTAAATTAGCATCTTCTCTGGGTACACTTGATAAACTATATCTAACAGATTCATCACGTGAATTATTAAAATTAGTATCACCATAATATGCTTGTGGAGTTGTAACCAAACCATAGTCAGATTGATCACCTGTTACCATACCACCATGTTCCATAGACATTGCATCTTCAACAACCTTTCCATTACGGATGCTAAAACCTTGTGGTAATTTGTTTATTTTAATTTTTGCCATAATTATAATTTTTCTATGTCAGCTCCAGCTGCAATTAGTTTTGCTAACATTCTTGAATCAACTTCTACAGTTTGTTCACCTCCATTTTGTTTCTTTGATTTGATCAAATGAATATACCCATCACTATCATCATAATAGGTTTTATTTTCAAAGCTATATGATTTACCATCTTCTGGATCCGGTTCTGAAGTATAATAAGGAGCTTTATTTTTATGATTTACAATAACCTGTTCACCTGCATTATATGCTTCAGGATCAATTTGTGATGCTAAATATTGCTGTAATTTAAACTGAGGAAACATCTTGGCACCGCTAGCGTTGTTACTATTTCCTACAAATAATGTATCATTTTGAGTAACTCCCATTTGAGACATAATATCTTTTATAGCTGTAACATCACCTTTGTTTTTATTTTTAAATAATTCTATATACTCATCTAGATATTCATGATCATAGTTTTTGATTCTATCTTTTCTCTCTTTCCTAGTTTCACCTTTATCCTGATACTTAGATAACTCTCTTTTAATAACTCTATCCCTATTTGCTAAGTATGCTTCTTCTCCTTTAGCTCCACCATATGCCATATTACTAAGTATGTTATGCTGTGCTTCAGCAGGTAATGCTTTGAATCCTGCATTGTTTACACCACCACCAAATTTAGCATTCATGTATAATCCTGTAGTAGCATCACCCTCACTACCCATCAAACCAGAATTAATATCAAACGTTCCTCTTTTATTAAAGGCATCTGTCTTAGTTCCATATATATTATCTGCAACTAAATCACCTCTTAATTCTTCTTGTGCTTTCTTTTTATTTCTTTCATCAAACCAATCATTAGCAACATCTGCTGCACCAACAGCAAAGTTTGATATATCACCAAAAGCAGTAGCAACAGTACTATTTAAAGCTCTATCTAAAAATCCACCTACACCCCCATAGTTTGCATCTACTTCAGGAGCATTTATATCCGTGAATAAATCTGCTGCTGTTCTTTGTACAGGTACATCATTTGTTTGAGCTACCGGTGGAGTTGGGTTAAAAGGATTATCAAACTCAGCTTCATATTCTGCATACAACTGTGGACCATTAGCACCACCTCTTGTAACAGGGTCTTGCATCACCCATTCTTTAAAACTAAGCTTTTGATTTGCTACTGGACCTGCCATTTGCATATTAGGTATTTCAGCTCCATACTTAACTAACATGCGTTCATAATCAGAAAAATTAGGAATGCCTTGATTAAACCCTGGATCTAAAGGACCATCATAGTCTTTTGGTATAAACATATCAAACCCAGGATCATTATTTTCAATAGACTCTGGTAATTTCATATCAAAGCCAGGATCTAAATCTACTTCTTGTGGATCTTTACTAGTAGCACCTGGGTCTTTACCGCCAGCTGACATTGGATCTACTTTATATTCAGTTGGTATTTCTTGTCCTTTCCTTTTTAATATAGATTCAATATATGCTTTTGTTTCTGCTGATCCACTTTGCCACTTTTCTAGCAAATCATCAGATATTTTTTTTACGGCACTTGGAGCATTTATATCATCCAGGATTTTATCTGCTTCTGTTTTTATAATGTTTCCTAATGCATCTTTTTGTTGAGCTGCATCTGGATTTTCAACTTGAAATTGTTTAAACCAAGTTGCTGCAGCATTTTTGTTTTCATCACTTAAATCTAACTTAATATCATAAGTGGCATTAGCCATTTTTTGCATTTTGTTATTGATGTGCTTACCACGCCAGTCTCTAAAGCTACCATCCTTTACACCATCACCATCTTTATCTTTACCACTAAACATATCTTCATATCCAGACATAAGCACGTTTGCAGCTTTCCCTAAATTGAATTCATTGTTGTTAAAAATAGCAGGGTTAATATACATTGGCCCTGGCTCAAGTATACCTTCATCTTCTAAATTACTTATTAAACCTTTATTTTTAGTTTTAACCGGGTCCTTGCTTGTATCTGTTATAGTTGTATTAGAAGCATTTAAAAAGGAAGACATCATGTTTAGATTATCATTGCCTTGTTCAGAATTTTGTACTGCTCCTGTCTCTACTCCATCTGCTGCTTTAGGTGCTTCATGATTGTAACCAGCTTCTTTAAGTCTAAGATGAGTGGCCATATCTCTAGCTCTAATCTTTCTATCACCTTTATACATAAAGTGTGGTTCAAATTCACCACCCTTTTTAAACTGTTCTGTAGCTTGAGGTCTTTGATAAGGTGAACCACCTTCTCTTGGATACATGGCTTCTCTAAGCATTTTATCATTTGCAATCATGCTTATATTCAGTGCTCTACTTTCTGGACTTTCAAAAGAACCACTATCTTCAAAATATTGGCCTCTTGAAGAATTAAAACTTTCATCAACTTCAGGGGTTTCAACTGTACCACCTTCTTGTTTATTCCATCCTGCAGCATTCTTAGCAAAGTTAGCCATCTTTACTACTGAAGCAGGATAGTTATCTGTACTGCTCATAACTTTGTTATAAGCTTCAGATACTGACATACCTCTTGCTTTAGCCCATCTTGTAAACTTACCTTTGTTTTCTGGTTTAATTTCTATACCTGATTTAGCCTGATCAATAGATGTTATATTCATATCCATACCAGGAGCTTCTTTTTGTATTTCTTCTGCTCTTGCTAGTTGTTGTGGATTATTTGTAATTTGCTGTGGACTAGGTTCTTGTGGTTGTTGTAGTTTTTGTACATCTTCAAACAAACTTATAATTGCTTCTTCTTCATAACCCAACTGCATAAGAGCTTGACCTATAATATTTTGATCAACTTCTTGCTGCATTAAACCCATCAATACTTCTTGAGGTTGCTGACCTTCTTGAACAGCTGCAGTAAACATTTCACTTATCTGCATAACTTGCGGATCAACTTGAGGTTGCTGTTGCATACCAGGTTGTTCAGGAATCATTGCTCCTCCTTGTTGTTTTACACTTTTTTTGTTTAAATCCACGTTGATAATATTATATTATTAATATACAAATAATTAGGGAGATTCACTAATCTTTAGGGTTTAAGCTTGATAAAGATGAGTCAAAATATAGTTAGGTGGTGACATATTACCTAACTCTTTTGCATCTTTATAATGCTTTCTATTTAATTTATCATATAAACTTTTAGCTTTACTCTCATTGTCAGTTCCATCATAGACACCATCTATATAATCTTTATACATTTGTATTTGTTTTTTCTCTCCTCCTACTGCATAGTTTGGCATATACTTTCCTTTTTGTTGAAACTTTAAATACTTAGCATGTTTTTTAACGTTATCTGTATATGTTTTACCACCATCCTTACTTGATCCTCCCCAGTGTTTAGGAAGTGTGTTAAATAAATCATTTCTATCTACACCCTTTCTATTATTAGCTAAGAATGCTAATCTTAATACAGTTGCTATAGCTGCTTTTTCAGGATCTAATAAATCTTTATTAGATGTTATACCAAACTTCTTTAATATATTTATTTGTTTTTTGTCCTTTGGTAAATTCTTATCTTCCTTTATTATATTATCCCATCTAAGTTGAGTTAAACCAACACTGTTATAATCTTCTTTTGCACTTTTTTCATAAACAGGAAGATCAGTCTTCAAACTATCTTTTACAGCAAGAGCTATTAAAGGAGAAAGAGATGTTAATCCATCTAATGTATCTATTGTATAACCATCATATTTTTTAAATACATCAGGTGAAGAAGTAACTTTAGGTAAAAGATCAGTTGAGCCAACTATTGGTAACTCACCTTTTCTATTTTGATCAGCTACAAATTTTGTAACACCTCTTGTAAAGTTTCCACCAGTACTGTGTGTATCACCAAAATTAGATTCATTACCATAAATACCAAAAGCAATTCTAGCAATATCATTATATACATCACTAGGTATACCTGCCTCTACCATTATTTTTTTCTTATTATCTACTAAAGAATCTATAAATGGTTTAGTTGAGTTTTCTTGTTCTTCTTTATCTGAGGAGTCTGAAGTAAAAAAATCACCAATAGACTTTAGAGTACCAGTTTCATTATATACTTCTTCTTCAAAAGCTTGTTGATCAAACACTGGACGTATAGGTTGGTAGTTTAATGTATTTACTGAATAATTAGATCCTTGTTGAGTTTGCTCTTTACCTTTAGAATCTATATAATTAGAAGTATATTTTTCTCTATTATCTTCTGACATTTTTAATACAGCTTGTCCATCAACCCATTGAAAATTATTACCATCATCTTCTGGTAATACATATACCGCTGTACCTGCAGGCATTCCTAGATCATACAATGCTTGTAAATCAGTACATTGACCATTTATACAACCATTACTTGCTCTATTGTTTTCAGCATTTCCATCATCAAATAAACCTTTTCTACCAGAAGTAGGGCCATGAATAGCAGTAGCTACATCTATGTCAGTACCATCTGTAAATAAATTAAATGAAGGAACTCCCTTACCACCATATTTATCTGGTGAGTCAGCATAACTTTCTTTTATATAATACTTACCTGCACCAGTGTTTTTGTTTCCAGCGCTCCAGTTAGGAATCCATTTACCATTTCTTTTATCTTCATCTGTTATCTTACCATCTTGGTTAAAATCCCACATCTTTGTTACAGTCAAAGCATCACCTTTATTAGCACCTGTAAGAACTTCAAAGTCTAATATTGACTTTCCACCTCTCCAAACTTCTAATCTTTTTGTTTTTTTATTTACTATAACATAATGACCATTAGGATCATTAATCATTTGAGCTTTCTTTATTATATCCTCATCAGCTGAATCATTAATATTCTTTCTGTCTTCATCTAATAAATCAACGTCCTGCCATGTTTCTTCAATTTCTTCTACTTCCTCATAGTTAGATTGAGGTATAACAATATCTTGACCAGCAAAAATTTCATTAATATTTTTAATTGAACTATTAGCTTCTACAATTTTTCTAACAGGAACACCAAATCTTGTTGCTATCCTACCTAATGTATCTCCTGACTTAATATCATAATTAAGAAATTTAGTTTTAGACTTAGGTAATTTTAATTCTTGATTGATATCTATTTGACTAGGGTTATCAATATTATTTAACTTTGCAATTTCATCTACAGAAGTACCAAATTGTTCTGCTATTCTTGTCAGGTTATCTCCTGACTTAATTGTATAAGTTGTCAGGTTATCATCTTCTTGTTTAGGCTTTTCCTCAGCTTGTCTAAAAGGACCCATATAAGGAGTAACTGGTTCCTGCACATAATTATCTTGTTGCCACATTTCAGGAAGATAAAAACTTTGTTCTTCTTCTGCTTCTTCTTGTCTAATGGGACCTGCATATTGTTTTACCGGAAGACTATCTTGGTCATTTATATCTTTATAATTATATAACTGCTTATAATAGTCATAAGCTTCATCAGTAGTTGTCTTTAAAAAGTTCTCCTGTACATCAGGTCTGCCTTCTGTATTTTTATCATACAGAATCATATCAATGTAATCTTGAGTTTCCTGTGGAAGTCTAGATACCCATTTAACATCATTGTATATATCTTCACCCTCTTCTTTCAATTCATTTAATAAGTCTAATGTATTGCCTCTGCCCCAGTTATATGCAGCTAACGTTTTTATTAATCTTACATCATCATCTTGATTTTCTTTATTAATAAATGAAGAGTTGTATAACTCATTCATTGACCACTCTTGAACTTTATAATTTTGTTCAGGGTCATAAGGATCTATTTCATCTACCTTATTTGCTTTTTTATAATCTGTTATAAGGCTATCTCCTATTTGACCAAGACCCATATATCCTTTATTGCTTTTAGCTTTTGGATCTAGATTAGATTCAACAAAAGCTTGCTTATATAAAAGATTAGAGTCTACCTTATTTTTTGTTTTTTCTTTTTTATCAGAATCTTTAGGTATGTAAATCCTATCATAAAATTCATATGGCTTTATACCTGCATTTGCTATGCTGTTAAAATCATATTTATCATACATAGAAAGATACTTCTGATCTCTTTCTTTATCATAACCAACCTGTACCTGAAAGTTTTGAAGTGGATCTGTATCCATAAACATACTACCACTTTGTCCAGTTGCCTCAAAATAAGCATCTTTCATATATGGTAATAAACCATCTACTGTTTGTTTCTCACCAATAGCCATGTCTTGGAAATCAAATAAGAAACCTTCTTTATCAAATATCTCATCAGATATTTTATAGTACTGAACATCACTATCTTTAGCCGTAGTTGGTTTGTATTCTGTTTGCTGTTTTATATACTTATCCTTAGTTGGAATATTTAATGCACGTGCCCATGCCTCTTCAGAAAAATCAAGATCCCCGTCTTTATCAAGTGAAGGAGATTCAGGATCTGTTAAACCTAATGCATCACCTATTAATCCAAATCCTTCATTAACAATACTTCCAAACCCCGGATAAGAAACAGGTCTTACTTGTTCAAACATTTTTAATCTAGTTTCTATATCAAGATCTGGACTCATTAAATCCTTAGTTTGTTTACCTAGCCATGTAGAAAATTCATCTGCCTTTTCAGCTGCTCCTTCTAAAACAGGAATGACTGCTTTATCTAATGTATTATTACCTCTATTACCTGTTTGTGCTTTTGGAATTGCACCGCCTTTTTGTGCATACCTTGATTTATCTTTACTTATTTTATTTGTAGATGAAATTGTGTTTAATTGATTAAATATTTCCTCTTGATTATATACATCTAGTAATTGGTTTAATGGATTATAACCGTCATCCTCTCCTCTATTTAATTCACTTTCTCTATCAAGTAGTTCTTGAAATTTTTCTCTAGTTAATGGTTCAGTCATAGGATCATATATACCTAGATCTTTTGCTGCTGCTCTAATTGTATTTAGTCTAGCTCTAGCCTCAGTAGGCTCAGAAACATAATCTGCCCAGTCATCTTTACTAATCTGGATACTTTTCTCAGCATCTATAGATCCATCACTATTAAAAGATACTATGGGATTACCATCATTATCATACTCTTTATACTGTGCTTCATCATAGTGAGAGCTTATTATAGGGTTTCCGTCATCATCAAAACCTTCTATATTAACTCTTTGATCTTCTAATTTTTGAGTTGTTGTTTCAGGTATAAGTCTATCTGATTGCAAGTTTTTACCAATCTGTATAGCTCTTCTTTGTAAATCATTTATTGGTTGGTCGGTTAAAAAATTATATCCTGCATTTGCTAAACCAATAATACCTGTTGACATTGAACCAGTAAAATTTGCCAAAGCAAGCTTATCCTTTACAGATAAATTTGCTACGTATTTTGCTATTGTGTCAGACCCAACTCTATCTCCACTATGGTTTACTTCATGTTCTAAAGTATTCTCATAAACATTACCTTGTTTATCAGAATGTGCTGGCATATAAAATTGAAGATGTCCGTCAGAAGAAGTAGATGTAGCAGCCGTACCATCATTATCTTCATGAAATTCATCATGCATTGTAATTGGTACGTTTTCTAAATTAGATTTTCTACCAAAAGTTATAAAGTCAGCGTCATCATTTGGTCCAACTTCATTTGCTAATATTTTTTTATACATGGGTGAATCTAACCATTCTCTAGCAAATGAATTATCAACAGCTTCTTGATTAGGTTCAACCCCTTCTACATTATCTTTAATACCTTCTTGAGCTTTAGGTAATGCACTACCACCACACTTGTGACATGTAGAGACATCAGCTCCACCATCTGCAGCTTTCCATTCCCAACCACAGCTATTGCATTCCATGGTTTTATCTAATAAACCACCACCAAGTTTCATTTTAGGTTTCCAAGAACCTTTACCAAACTTTAATGCACGTTCTTTATCTGTTCCAAAGTCTATAACCTCACCTCTTCTTTTAGCTTCTTCATATACAGGCTTCCAGTCTATTTTTGCTTGTTCAGACATGTCAACCCAAGTACCATCTTCATCTTGAAATAATGTAGGAAAAGAAAACCAATTTACATCATCAAAAGTTTCGGTTTTCATTATGTGACTTGACTCACCAATTACTTCACCTTGATCATCGTAGTTTAGTCTAACACCATTTCTTTTTGGAACTTCATAACCTGTCTGTGCCATAGGTACTTCTAACACACTATCTCCTGGAAACTGATAGTTATTACCAGGCATCATCATCTGACTATTACCTAGATTATCTGTTCCCATAACAGGAAAATCTACATCCTCCATTGTTATTGAACCTGACTCAATGATATTAACCGGATTGGTTTTATCAGAGCTAGTACGTTTATAACCATCTACAGATATATATTGTGTTATATCTTGAAGATATTCATTTGGTCCTCCCGGTAGTCCTATGCTTTTTTTACGTGCCATTATCTTTGTGATAGTAAAAGTTTAGTATTATTTAATCTCAATAACATCTTTCTGTTTCCAGATACATTTCTACGTAAAATAACATTATTAGAATAATGTCTAAACTTCTTACGTTGAGTAGCACTCTTTGCATAATTAATGTTAATGTAATTTAATGGTCTTACATAACCATTACATGATGTATCAAATATAGGCTGCTCTGCATTTGTGAATTCTCCTCTGTCATTAGTTACATCCCAAAATTGATTAAATCTAAATTTGTGTTCTACTTTAGAAACTAGTATTTGTATACCATTAAATTGTAAAGTTGGAAAGTCTAAGTTTGTCCAAGGACTATTAACTGGTTGTGGATTTAATAATAGTAAACCTGATGTTTGATCATTATTATAAATAATAGAAGCATCAAAGTTAAAATCTAAATCTTCCCATTTATCTCCACCACACATATTATATTGTGGGTCTCCTTTATATACATAAGTTTCTAATTGATATTCAAAACTTCTTACTGTATTAACAGATTGACCTGTATTAGATATTAAATCTATTTCCCAAGGATAGTCTTCACCATAATAATTTACAAATGAATCACATCTTACATTGTGTCTCCAAAATCCACCTACATTATAATTAGGTGTTACAGAATCAAAATAGAAATAATTACATATTAATGGTGTTGGATCTATCCAAGTTGGATCCCCTATAAGAAATATTTCAGGAGCTGTATCTGGACATGTTCCTGTTTGAGTTGTTGTTGATCCTGGAACTGTTGATGTTGGACATTCACAAGTTACCTTTCTACATATTGGAGGAGTTACGTCATCACATGCACCAGATGTTGCAGTATAAGTAGAAGCAACTGGATCTAAAAATACTTTAGTATATCCTGCTGGACAATCACAAGTAAAATCAGTACCACATACTGCTCCTGCAATTGCTGTTGCTACACTTTGAAAAGTTGTTGGGTCAGATGCATTAATACCAAATTGAAATGGATCAACGTTTACTGGCCCGCTTGACATAGATATATCATTCAATACACCCGGAGTTGGTGGTGTTGAAGAAGTTGCACCACAATACATTGCATAAACAAATTGATATGCTGGAGCAGTACCTGCACCAACAGATGTAAAAGGTTGACCAACATTATTACCTGGTGCACTAGTTGTATCTGTAATAAGAATCTGTATAGCTCTATAATTAGGTTGTGATGTTCTATCACCTAATGTTGAATTAGCTGGATTAGTTAGTATCCCATTACCAGTCTGTAATCCTAAAAGTACATTAGTTGAGCCACCAGTCCAGTTTGCATTAAACCAAGCAGTAGCTTGCGCTTCTGTTATTGTATGACTCATTGTTACACCTCCCGGCATAGTATAAACACGTGCTCCACCATCCCATACATCAAATCCAATTTGCATTTGACTGTTGGACATAAATTGTTGTATTTGTGGATCATTTAAAAATGCAGTCAACCAAGTTTGTTGAGCCGCTCTTCTACCAAACTGATTAGTACTACCAGATACATCCATTGATATTACTACATCAACTAAACAGTTTACAGGACCACCTCCTATTGTAGCTGCAATGTTTTCTATAGTTACTTCAGCAGGTAATGATTCATTAACCCCTATCTCACATAATCCAGTAGTAGGATTAAAATTATATCCCGGAGGACATTGTGGTATTGTAGTAGTTACTGTCTTAGTTGTAAAGAAATGATTTATACTAGGTAAAGCTAACTCAGGATGCCAGTCATGAAAAGATATCCATGCTTTAGACTTTGGATCATAAGACACTGTCCATGAGCAATCATCAAAATATATTGGATCACCAATATCAATACTTACTGGTACTCTTGCCTCTCCTCTTATTTCTACAGGTTTAAACGGTCTATCAACAAATGTTGCTTGACCTATGTAGTCAGGCTTCAATTGATAATCTTTTTTCATAAAGTAGACTATATCATCTACTGAATCATACATTACTTGACATCCTACTCCTGCTACAGGATTATCTGTCCATTGTGTATTTTCTGAACTTGGAAATTGTTTTATAAATCTAGAAGGTAAGTATTTGTTAAACCACCATTTCATTCCATTATTAGATATAGGGTCCATACCTTTACCAGCATATTGAAATATTTTACCTTGTTGTTGAGATATAAAAAATAATCCTAATGGTGTATTAATAACACCTCTTAAACTTTCACATGATCCATACTCATTTGACAAATCTGCATTTGCAACATTTTGGAACGGTTGACTAAATAAACCTCCGTCACCTATAGTAAGCTTTGTATCTAGTTGAGTCTTTAATGTATCAAGACCTTGAAACATTTGAGGAGATAAATAAGGGAAGAATATTAATGCTCCATTCTTATTTATAGGTTTAATAACACTTACTTCATTTTTAAAATCTTTATAGTTATTATTTAAAAACACTCTCCAGTAATCTCTTTTTGATTCTTCCTGTGCTTGTAATGAATAAATTAATCTTTTTGGATAACTAACAAAACATGTCTCAGAAACATATGGGTCATAATCCCTAGGTTGCACCTGACCAAATGAAGTCATTTGAGTTGGAAACTTTGATCCAGACAATGAATCATCATACTTATAAAAGTTATCTGCTTTAATATTATCAGCATGAAATAGTACACCTAAATCATTATACTCATAAGCATCATAGAATCTTTTATCTGGTGAATCTTCCCAATCTCTATATGCTAAATTAACTTCTGACTCTACAAAGAATTCATTAATCCCATTTATATGAGTATACATATATGCCCTTTTCATTTGAAAAGCAGGATTTAAATTTCCACCTCCACCTGAACCTCCAAATAAACTACCAAAAAGATTTGTGCTTTGACAGTTTCCTGATCCCCTATCTAAATAATATTGACCTGTTGGTAAAGCATCTTCCCAGTTCCCTGAAGCTAAACCTAATGTTGCAACTTCACGTGCCATATTACTTATGTCAAACTTAGTTGAGTTTAACCAAAATCTTGGATAAGGTATGTTTACATATAAACTATAATCAAATGCATGACCGTTGGGTTGCCCTTTTAAGAAGTTTGTAAAAATAGGCATTATACATTTTTCAGTATATCTATTAATTGACACATCTCCACTAAAGATTGGTTTAGATGTATATAAAGCTTCAGGTGGTAAGTTATTATCTAATAACTCAACACAACCTCTCATTTGTATTTGCTTTATACCATCTAATTGACCATACTGATTATCAAAGTTAAACTTTAAAGCACCGTATAATGCAGATATACTTGTTTGTCTCTCCGCTTTACTAAAGTCTTTAATTAAAGAATTTTGAAAATCATTAACGCTACCATCAGTTCTTACATAACCACCAAGTGCAAAACGTGAATAATCAACTGTAGTAGGTATAGCTAATTCTTTTTCTGTTGAGACAGCTACAGTAGATGGTCTAAATAAATTATTAATTTTATATTTAATACCATCAAAAGTTTGAAATGATGATCCTATATAATTAGAATCATTATTTTTTGTTCTAAATATATCGTTCTGATTAATTTTTGCAAAATTATTAAAGAATCCAGTAGAGTTATATTTTAAAACAAAGTCATAATAACTAACCATGTTATAAAATAAATCAATGATTTCATCACCACCTATTGCAATATTCTTTTGTGCCAGTGATACACCAAGGACTCCTCTTAGAAGATTTGGCATTGCTGCTTCAGGTTTATCATAAACTGTTCCTTCTTCAATACCACCACCTTGAGTACCAGGGACTGCAGTTTTTACAAAGTTAGCCGCACCCTGAACATTTAATTGTGCTGATGAAATAATTCCACCTGCATATATATCTGCAAAATCTACAAAGCCACCTATTAGTTCATCTAATAAAATATCCCATATTGCATTACCTATTGCTAAACCACCTATTGATGCTGGGGCAGCAGTAAATCCACCTGTTACAGTACCACCATTAGTAAAACCTCCAACAAACCATGGTGCATATACTGGATTCAAACCTTGAACCGGTAATGCTTTCTTGTTTGTAGTACCCTGAACAGCATTAAGAGCATATCCAATTCCTATTACTACTGCAAGAGATGCAGCAGCAGGTCTTAGTAATTTAAATTGTGGGTGATCTTCTGAAGGAGTAAACCTGCCTGCAGACTTGCCATGAATGTTACCATATATTTTAGTTTCATATGCATTTAAAAATGGTTTAGCAAACATTAAATCTGGAGCATGAAAAGAAAACACATCCTTTGTAAATCCCTTTAAAGGTTCATAATGACCTATGCTACCTGTAAAATCTCCTTGATCACAAAAATTCTCTGTGGTTTTATTTCTAGTACCATCTTGAAAAAATACATCATGCTGCAAAGAGTTATAAGGATAGTTAGGATACAACCCTTGTGAATTTCCTAGTATATTTTCAGAATCTGGTATATCATATTTACGCATGTTTTTAAACATACCTTTAGCCAAAATAGATCTTGCTCCTTGTCTAGACCCTCTTAGTATTTCATAACCTACAACATTTTCAATATAAGATCCGTCATTATATTTAGGTCTACCAATATTAGTAAATTCAACACCTACTAAATTTATATTATCACCATCAGTAGTACTAATATGTAATGGAGAGTTTGCACCCCCTATTGACTCATCAGGCATCTTGTGATGTCTTATAGGTTTACCACATAGATTACCCCAAATATCTGGTCTGTTAGATGGATAAAGTTCTGTTGATTCCCAATAGCCCATTTTACCTCTTGCAATAACTAAACTATTATCTTCTTGAGGTTCGTTAAGATTTAAATTTGTTGCAGTTGCAGTATTATATACTTTAAATAAAGGTTCTCCATCAGTATTTAATACATTATCTCCAAATACAATTTCATTCTCCATAGTACCATTATAGTTTTCTGGAGCCCTTCCGGGTATATGATATGAAGAAGATCTTTCACCTGTATTATATATCCATCTAATAAAAAATGCATATTGCTCATCACGCATGAAACCTAACTTGTTTCCACCTAATGTGTAATACTTACTAGACAAAGAATTTATAACCCAATTTGTTTGGATTTGATTTGCAATAGGTTGATAATTAAAATCAAATTGTTCAGTTGGTCCTTGTCTTATTAACCAATCATTTACAACAAACATAGACTCTGACTTTTCATAAGCCGGACTTCTAAGAGGTATTAATTTTAAATCTATAGCAGGTAATGCTGGATCTATAAAATCAATATTAATGTCTGATTGTTCTGTGCTATATAAACCAATTCTCTTTGCTAGAGTTTGGCCTTGGTTTCTCATTAATAGTACTAATTCATAATAATAATAATCTTGATCTAAATTAGAAACTTTTATATTTAAAGAACTATCTGAACCTTGGTGACTAAATAAAGATTGTAAATTAGATATACCAATATAGTCTGTAACTTTTTGTTCATTCTCTACATATGCAATAAATGCTTGATACGTTCCATTACGTAACATACCACCGTCTGTTGCTTTATCTAATTCTATACAAGGTGTATCTACTAGTGGAGCTAATCTTATTTCTTGACAATCTAATTTTTTAGGTTCTATGATTTCATATCTAACACACGGGTCTCCATCAATATCCGGACCTGTAATTTGAACTTTTTTCCAGGGTATATCATCTATATTTAAAGCTCTTGATGGATTGTTTGCATCATCCCAATATACTTCCCAAGTACAATCAAAATTTTCTTTTGCTGCACCTGTAATTAAATGTTTTTTAGTAAAATTTAAACACGGGTCATTAACTAATGTAGTGTACTTACATTCACTATCATCAAACCTTCCTATTTCAGAACTTACATTATCAGTTGAAAAAACTATCCACTCATCACCATATCTATGTATAGCACCTATAACTGTATATGGAATAACACCACATGATAAGTTTGATGGCTCATTGCCAATCATTCCTATATCTCCATCCTCAGAATTATTTGCTGCATTCCTTGCATGCCACCATGCTTGTTGACCTTCAAATGAAGGAGCAACATCTTTATTCATACCTTTAGTAAATGTATTTATATTTACTGATGATGAACCTTTGCCCTGTGGTTGAGGAGGTGTTTCCTTTTTAGCCATAATATATTATCTCTTTGGTCCTGTTACTACTTGAGGGTTAGCAGGCGCATAACTTAAAAACATATTGTAATAATTATGATACTGTGCTCTTCTGTTCATATTCCAAACTTTTCTCATTTCTTGGAAGTTTGGTGTATTAACAAAACCTAATGCGTTATTTCTTGCTCCTCTTAGTCTACTTTCTACTAGCTGTAATTGTTGAGATACATTCTCACCATTCCAAACCATATTTTCTAATATTCTTTGTTTTATTGCATACTCATAATATTCATTGCAATATGGTTGATCTAATACTAATAAATCACCCTCTGCATTTTCCATAGCACCTTGGTAACTTAAATAGACTTTTCCTGTATTAAACGTAGTTATTAAAAAACCATCTTTTACTTCTGCTATATCTACTGCTTGTGCACCTAGACTAGGACAGTAACAAACTTTATCATTAACGTCTTTGATTCTTAATTCAGTCCAAGTATTAAATGTTCTAAATTGACCACCTCCTATTCTCTGAACTAATTGATAACTATCTTTATCATTACATGTTTTAACAACACATACATCTTTACATACCTTTCCATCTTCACATGGTGCTACATCACCAGGAGCAGGAACATATGGTACGTCATTGAATGTTTCAACATGGGTTCCTGATGGCATTGTGCTATTTACAGTGTATGATCCACATCTAAATGCGTAGTTTAAATATTGAAAATCAAAAGGTAATTGACCTTTACCATGTTCTATATCTATAATAACTTCTTTAGTTCTATGTATACGTAACCCTAAATCATAATTTACACGTGTTGCAACTTTAATAAGTTGAGCAGGTTCAATTAATCCTTCAAGTGCATACGTTGAAAAATCAATGGAAACATCTTCCATCAATTGACTAAAAGTTCTATATTTTTGTGATACCCCCATTGTTGTATTTTTTAAGTTCTTGCTATGTTACGTTTGTTATCTGAATCTTCAGATGGTATTTGTAATGTACCTGACATAGTAGCAATAACTTGGCTTTCTATTTCTGCAAACAATGCTTCTGGTATGTAAATTTCTTGCTCATATCTAGGGGTGCAATCATTTTCTGTATCACAATCCCATTTAGTTATATCTGAGTCAAATACACCTTCTACTTTAATTGCATCCCATGCAATGTTTGGACAGTAGATGTAACCATCTAACCACCAAAAATATAATGTTTTGTTATATCTAAAAGAAGTACTTTTTGTTAATGATGTATATGTACCAGGTTGGGTTCCTTGCAGCTCTTGTGAACCATCTATTGAACTAATGGTACGTATTAATGGACCCCAGTAACCTTCAAACATTGAAGGTAATCTATGTTTTGAACGTTTTATTGTACAACCACTTTGTATTCCAGCACAATGAGCTTCAACTTTATCTACTTCAATTAATTCTACATATGGTAATGTTTTCCATACTGAATTAAATTTTAATAATTTATTTGCATAATCTTGCCTTCTCATTAAAAACTGAGCATACTTTTCAATTAAGCTATAGATATATCTATCAGTGACAAAAGCATCTTGAACTCCTGCTTTTACTTGGCCTCTAATTCTTGATACTACGTCTGCTATTGTTGCCATGTTTTTTATTTTTCAAATTCATTATAATACTTTAATGCTTTAATGGTTTCTTCAGGGTTTTCATCATAAAGATGAGCCACCTTGTATTTATTTTTCATTACTACATATTTGGTCCAATTGATGGGGTAAGTTTTTGCAACAGTTCTTTTAAAATCTCTGCATGCTACAAATCTCCACAACTCCCTATTTTTAAATCTATATTTAGTTGAGTAATTTGTATAAAATATTTTACCTAAATTTCCATCTGTTTCCCAGTTTTTATTTTGTAAGACTTTACCATACTGATTTGAAAGAGCATAATTAGTATTCACTGATTTTGATGAAGGGCATGTACCAATAAATAGATACCCTAATGAATCAGGCAACTCTACACCATCTCTATTCTCTACTACAGCATTCCAAAGTCTAACATTATATATATTTATTATCTTTTTTAATTTAACGTTATCTATGTCAGAGTATAAAGGTTTCTTGTCTTTAAACTCTTTGATTGTTTCTTCATTTAATAACCCCATTCTTTTCTCTCTATATCTAGGAGCTTTCAAATCAGGTTTTTTGAAATTGTTGATCATACAGTTATATTTATAATTTACAAAAAAAACCCCACTTAAAGAAATTTAATGTGAGGTCTTTACAATGCTTGATAAGTTAATTCACATATATTACCCATTGTAGGGTGTTGTATTTCTAGTTTACCTGAACGTCTATTGCCTACATATTTGTTACTGTAATGATAGTAATCTGTTTTACCCAGGCTAGGTAACGTCTTTTCTATAAAACCTGCTGTTTCATTTGATGTCATATATTCAACCTTTCTGTCTGTATGTATATGACCTTTGAATAATGTTCTGTTTGTTGTGTCACCCCAAGCTTTTGGATACTCTGATGCATATATTAAAGGATTATTCTTGCTACGCTTATCCCCATGTTCAAATGCATTAAAGTTATTATGCCATACATGAACCTTTCTTTCTTCATATTTTACATCCCATGTTATCTTATCACAGTCTATTGATCTTGAAAGAGCATGAGCTAAATGATAAGAAGAAAGTCTATCATGATTTCCCGGAACATATACTACTACTAATTTGTCACAAAAAGATTTAATATATGTTACAGCCCAATGCATTGCATCAAATGCTTGCACATAAGCCTCTGTAGCGCTCATACAGTTGTCTAAAGGTGTTCCGCTTGTAGTTGTGCCCTGGAAGGTATCCATGTTGATTAAATCACCTCCTACAACAAAGTACATAGTTTCTATGTGATGTATAGCATTTGCTCTACTAACTAAGTTCTTAACTGTATCTTCAAAATCTTTATCTATGGTATCATTACCTTCTTTGCCAAAATGAATATCTTGTAGAGATATTACTGCACAATGTGGATCATCAGTAAATTTATTTTTATAAGGTATATTTGATATTTTGTATTTTTTGGGAGTCCAGTTTTTTAGTAAGTCTTCAAATAGTTTTTCTTCTGGATTTTTTATTTGTGATACTAATGCTGAAACTCTCCAGTGATCACCCATTTGTTTATTCCAATACTGAGACAATTTCCATTTATCAGTGTCTATCTTTAGTAAGATTATTATTTCTTCTGCACTTTTAGGCTCATGATCAAAAGTTCCAGATAACTTCCCAGTTCCATTTTCTAAATCAATTGCTTCTGCAATTTGTGCATTGTCTGCAGCTTTACTAAAAAATATAGATTTCTTTCTTTTGTTTTTTCTTTCTGCTAATAATTCTTTTTTTACTTTCTTATATTGCTTTTCTGTAATGTTCAGTTTTTCAGCACAATAAGATGGGTGCTTTTTCCATTTTAAACTGTCAAGAACTTTTTGCTTTATATTATCCATAAGTTAAATGATTTGATTTTTTTATTGTAAAGATAAGAAAAAAAAAGAGACTGGAATATATCCAGCCTCTTCCAACGTTTGTAGTAGAAAACCAACAAACCACCACGTGTTGTTTTTTTTATGCTGACAGAGTTGAAATAAGTATTTCAATTGGTTTACATCCTGTGTTACCAGCATCTACAACTTTAACTTTATATGCTGTACTAGCAGTTAAATTTGTTATAGTAAAATTGTTTACTGTAGGTACAATAGGTGCTAGTGGATTAGCTAATGTCCATCCTACAGGTGTTATTTGTTCATCAACATATATATTTAAACCAGTACTATTACTCCATATACCATCCCATATAACTGAAATAGTACTACTTGTAACTGTACCTGCATAAACATTATATGGATCATGTTGTAAATCATTTGAAGTACATGTCCCAAGGCCGTTAGATAATATCATAGAAAACTTTTGTATAATAGAATCTAATCTTTCACCAGAAGTTATAACTATTCTACTACCAGGATCACCTATCTGAAAAGATGTACCACAATAGCTTACACATGATGCACATTGTACATCATCACATCTTTCACTACCAGTACTGCAATCAGTATAAGTGCATGCATTAGTTATTGCTGTGTCAGCACAACTACATTTTTGACTACATTTTGTACAATTACATGCCATTGTTTATTTTTTTATTTTTAGTTATTTTAGCTTGCTGATCCACATCCAGATGTTATAAGACTTGATATTGTACTTGGGTCAGTGCTCGTAGTATACGTAGCTCCTGTTCCAGTTGCAAGCTCTCTCCAAGGATATACTGCTGGACTTATTGTTCCACCATTATCCCAGTCTAAATTAACTCCTGCACCCATACAGAATACTTTAATACCGTTATTATTACATGTTGTTATCAATGACTGTATTCTAGAGTATGTTGTTGGATTCATTATGTCTTCATCTCCTCCCGGTAAATTATCTGTAATTAGTATAACATATTTTGCAACATTGCTTCTAAATGCTCCATTAAATGCAGCACCTCCAACTACTTGTTGTAGTGCTAAATCCATTGGTTCAGCTCCACCTGCTCCTGCTCCCATTTGTATACAAGTACCATCTACACCTCCAGCTAATTTATTTAACTGAGTTGTAAATGCAGTTCCGTTATCATTGGCAAACATTTCCCAAGCAGTATATATCAAATTAGTTCCTGCAGAACCAGCAACAATTAATCTTTGTGATGTTGGTAGAGCTGTATAATCAGCACAAACACCATAATTTGGATCTCCACTAGTTTCATCTACAGTAGTTAAACCTATTCTATAATTATTTGATCCTGATGAAGAATCTATTGTACTTACTAAACTAGATGCTCCTGCTTGTATTGATTGAATTTGAGATGTCATACTACTTGTATAATCTACTAAGAATACTACATCCATACCTTGACTACATGGTGCATCTGCTGTAAGTGTTTCAACTAGTACTACTGGACAAACATTTGACCCTCCACTTATAGATACCGTTAATCTAACAGTATATACTGTTTGTGGTATTAAACCTGAAAATGATCCTGTTACGCTAGATGCTGGGTTGTTTACAGTATCTGTAGCTACAACTACACCAGAAGGATTAATTACTTCTATAAGGTATGTTGCTGTAGTTCCTAATAAATTATTAAATTGGAAATTGAAAGAATTAGGGGTTACACTGCTTATAGTCATAGACGGACAAGGAATAATTCCTGTTATTAAACTAGATTGCGTTTCAACACATGTATCATTTCCATCTGTAACACTAAACTCAACTGTTGCATTTAGATCAGTAGCAGTATCTAATGATGCTACATTTATACTTATACCTGTAGAATTATTCTGTAATGATGATACACTAACAACTTGTTGAGTTGAAACACCTTTAGAATCAACTATTGTAATTTTACTAAAACCTGCACTATCATTAAATGTACTAGGTATAGATGAGTTTATAAAGTTAAATACTATGTCTGTTATTAAACCTGTACCACCACTGATAGTATTTGCAGTAGTATATGAGAATATAATTCCATCACATCCTCCAGGACAACAATTTGTTTGAATGCTTGTAATAGCTGAATACATATCATCAATCACAACCCATGCGTTTTGCATAGACTGAGCTAATGTAGAAGCAGAATTATTCCATCCAACTATACCACTATATGATGCATCACTATTTGATAACTGAGTATATGAACCTGTTATTGCAGATTGTGAAATTGCAGAATTTATAGCAGATGGAAATCCAACTGCATTTCTTAATTCACAAAACGCACTTTCTAATGCTAGTACAACTACTGAAACATTAGTTAAAACCCCTACATTACTTATACATGTAGGTACAATTTGAGCTTCTACAACAGCACCACTACAAGGTAATACACAAGCTTCTAGTACATCTATTCTTGTATTTAAACTTGTTAATGTTGAATTGATAGTATTAATACTTGCTAAATTAGTACATACTTGATTTGCTATAAGTGTAGCAAATTGATCTAATGGAAGTTGAGTTACTGGATTACCACTTGCATCATTATAACGCATACATGCAGGTAATGTCATTATAGGAAGACTATCACCAACCGCTTTTGTTGAACCTCCATCAGTGTTTAAACAAATCTGATTAACCATTGCCTGTAAAACAGGAACAAGTTGAGTAGGCGTAGCACCTCTAACATTTAAACAAGTAATATCTAACCCAGTAAGATTAGGGTTTACATCTACACCACTTGCTAATAGGTCACAAACCTTAGTTGCAAGTTTAAATACAACTTCACTAATAGAGTCACCATTACATAGGTCTATACAAGAAATATCTGGCCCTTGCCATATTACACAATTAGAAGATATATTATCACATCCATTTGTGGTGCCGCTTGAGTTCGTTGGGATCATAAATGTTTTATTTTACTATAATGTACTGCGTTGTTGTAAACTATACATTTATAATATACAAAATTTTTTAAAACCAAACAAGTTAATGCTAGTTTTAAAAAATTTTGTAAACAGTTATGAGAATAAAATTTAAGCTTTTTCTAAAGGGGTGTCTTCTTTCTCAATATCAGATATAGTACCATCTTCAAGGCTAATATTAACTGAACCATATTTTGTCTCTAATGATTCACTTACAGTTTTCCATTCAGCTTGCAGTTCTGAATGTTTAGATACTAATTGATTCTTAACCAGTTCTGCATTACCAATATTCATTAGTAGTGTATTAATTTGGTTTTGAAGCTCTTTTACTTCAGTCAATTCCTTTGAAGAAATCTTTTTGCTTTTCTTTGCCATTATAATTGGTTTTAAATGTTTGTATACTTTTCAAAGATAATAATAATTTTTAAATTACCAAGGAAGATCAACCACATTATTTTGTTCTGGCATAATCTCACTATCAATAATTTCTTTCATGCCTAGGATATAATCTTTTCTTAGAGACTCTTTTAAGTTCCATATCATATCTGATTTAGAAATAGACTTGTAATCTGTTGTATGAAATATAGGTTTACTATTTGAATTAACTACATGTGTTCCAGTCACAAAAGATTTAGTTGGAGAATAAAATTCTTTTAGAGATTGAGGAATTAATAATATACCTGTATATGAAAAAACAATTTCTTTTATTGTGTTATCTTTATTAGTAACTAAAGAAATTATATCAAATGTATATCTTGAAGACAAAAACTCCCTAATAGTGTTTTTCTCAATAACAACTTTTGCTTTCTTGTTACGTGTCTTAACAGGTTTCTTAACAGGTTGCTTAACAAGTTTTTTAACAGGTTTCTTAACAGCTTGTTTTTTGGTAGTTTTTTTCTTTTTCATAATGTTTTATTTATTACCTCTCGCAAATTCCTTGACTAGTCCACTGTCCTGATTTTCCATCCCAGACCCCCCAAGTACTACCATCTGAATATGCACCACTTGCTGCCCATACACCATCTTTACAATCCTCACCTGCATATAATGAAACATTAAACCACTTCTCATCAGTAGTAAATCTTTCTACTGGTTCTGCAAAACAAGCATCTGAACCGGACTTATATCTAGTAGTGTAACGTAACTCTATAACAAAACATTCTACTGGTGGTGCATAGTCTTGATCATAACTATACCACTCACTCATTGAATGAGGTGTTGATGAATTAGGTTTAAATGGACTTTGAACATTTAATGGTGGGAAATTATTTAGTCCACCACCATTAATTAAATCTGTCATCAAAATAGGATTAAGAAAAATATTGAGGGCATTATAATTACCTACCTTTCTTTCATTTGCTATACCTAGCATTGTTAATGTGCCTGATGATGGAACTGCCATTTTACTTTAATTGTTTTTTGAGGTCTTCTACTTCCTTAGTAAGTTCTTTAACCGCTTCAATTAATACACCTACAATATTACCATAAGCAACAGACTTATATTCTTTTCCTTCTAACACAACTTCTGGTAAAACTTTCTCTACTTCCTGTGCAATGACACCTAAGCCACGTTCACCGTCTTTATCAAAGGTAACACCTCTTAATGCATTAACCTTCTCTAGTGCATTAGGAATAGTCTCTATGTTTGTTTTAAGCCTTTCATCTGAATATGCAGTTACATTACCACTTGCTACAAAATTACCTGTAACACTTACTTGTGTATTATTTACTTCAAATCTTTCAACGCCTCCTGTAACTACTCTCCATTGATCAGCTGCATGAAATTGCATATATGTATTTGTATCACCCGTATGATAAATTGCACTTGGTACGTATAAACTTCCACCTACTGTGAAATTACCAGAAACAACATTACCATTAGATGATAGGTTTGATAATCCAACTTCTGCGGGAGTATTAATAGTACAGTTTAATGTAACAGTACCTGAAGTACCTCCACCAGACATTCCTGTTCCAGCAGTTACTCCAGTAATATCACCTGTATTAGTAGTATATCCTGCACCATTGGCAATATTTTTATTGTCTAAAGATATATTGGCTGTTCCATTAAAACTTACGCCAGCTATAGTTCTTGCTGTTTGCAGTCTAGTGGCAGTACCTGCATTACCAGAAACTGTAGTCTGAACAATATTAGGAGAGGTATTTCTAAACTGAGTACCAACTAATGATAATCCTGTACCTGCTGTATATGTTGTGTTTACATAGCTGGTGATATATTTAGCACCATTAGTTAACTGATTGTTATTAGTAATATAGTTTGCGTTAGTTGCTCCTGTGAATCCTAATGTTCCTAGAGTAAGGTTCCCACTATCATAAACAGTTTTTATAGTGCCCCATGTTGTATCACTGGTAGCTGTACGTCTTTTTAAATTATCTCCTGTAAATAATAACTGCTCTTGTCTATGACTTGCATTATAAGATGACCACTTAGATATAGTTTCAATTGCGTGCCATCCATCTCCACCTCCACCTGTATCAGCACTGCTTTGGAAATCCCATTGAGCATATCTGTCATTGTAGTAAGATGGTGGTCTTGCAGAACCTCTACTATCTGTAATATATACTCTATCATTTGTAGAAGTTAAGTATCCGTTTCCATTAGTTAACTGATTATTGTTGGTAATTGTATTGCTAAATACTGTTCCTGTTAATGCTAAACCTGTTCCTGCAGTATAAGTTGTGTTAGTATCTTTGGTAACATAGCCCGCACCGTTAGTAATGTTAGCATTATTCAACGCAATGTTAGCGGTTCCATTAAAAGAAACACCTGCAATGAGTCTAGCATTTAATAACTTAGTTGCACTTCCCGCATTGCCACTAACAGTTGTTTGCACAATGTTTGATACTTTACCATTGTTAGTAACAATATTTGCTGCTTGTGTACTAGATATGGTAGTTGTGTTACCTGCCATAGCTGTAGTAGAGGTAGTACCTATTACTAAATTACTAGTTCCACTACCAGTTCCTGCTCCTATAAATTTTCTAATAGCTGAAGGACTACTACAGTAACGTGTATAATTATCTGATCCATTATTAACTCTAAAAGCAATTGCTCCAGATATAGTACTTTGATTAGCATAATTAGCTCTAAATAATCTTGCAGTAATATCAGCAGCACTATCTCTAGAAACTAATGTGCTTGCTGTAGCTCCAGATGTTGCACTAACATTAAGCGTTACTGCTCCTGATGTTCCTCCACCTGTTAAAAATGTTCCTGCACCTACTGAAGTTATATCACCGTTGTTAGTTGTATAACCTGCACCGTTAGTAATATTTTTATTATCCAGAGTAATATTTGCACTACCATTAAATGATGCACCTGATATAGTTCTTGCAGTTTGTAAAACTGTTGCGCTGCCTGCATTACCCGTTATAGTTGTTTGGACAATGTTAGGTTTTGTATTTGTTATAGTCAACGTACCACCACTTGAAGTAGAAGTAAGTTCAGATTGTATACCATTACCTTGTGCAAACGTAACAGTTTCTCCATTTGTTACTGTGCTTGTTTCAGTACCATTACCTTCTTTTAAAATCCAAGAAGACATTGAGCCTCCTGAAGATGTTACATAGCCAGAGTCATTAGTCCATTGTGAGATGTTACCACCTTTATTAGTAAATGTCTGAGCATTAGAAGCAGTAGTTGTACCTGTATTAGTTGTATAACCTCTACCATTAGAAATGTTACTATTGTTTAATGAAATATTAGCAGTACCATTGAAAGATACTCCCGCTATTGTTCTTGCATTTAATAATTTAGTAGCAGATCCTGCATTTCCTGATACTGTTGTCTGTACAATATTAGGTGCTGTGTTAGCAAATACAGTTCCTGTTAATGAAAGACCTGAACCTGCTGTATATTGTGTATTGTTATCTGTTGTCTTATAACCTGAATCATTTGTCCACTGTGATATAGCACCACCTTTGTTTGTGAATGTATCAGATGAACTTGGTGTTACAGTTCCTTGTGGTACACTAAAAGATGTTGTTAAAGTACCACCATCTCTTTGTGTTAATGTTAAAGTCTTTGTTGAAGATCCACTATCAGAAAATCCTGTAATAGTATTATCATATGCATTATTAGATTCTGCTGAACTACCACCACTCCAAGTTACCGCACCACTAACAGTTAAAGCATTTGTACTACCGTTAAATGTTAATCCTGCATCACTTGTTACATTAGTTGATCCATTCCAATATGCAACTCTTCCTGATGAACCACTACCTGTTACATTACCTACTTGAGTATTATCTATTTTCTGCCAAGCATCTGTAGCTTGATCAGAGAATACTGCCCAGTCACCAACTGCCCAATCTGTAATTCCATCTAAATTTGTAGATCCAGCTTTAGAAACAATATAGTATTCACCAACAGTTCCCTTTGCACTTACTAGTGCTGGACTATTTGCAGCAGCATCCCAAGTTCCTTTATACTTTAATACTCCTGTTACAGCTGAATTAATAGCTGTTTGTATCTGAGCACCTGTTGCTAAATTAGTAGAAGAAGAAGTTACTGTACCTGTAATTGCATTTACTATAGGATCTGTTCCTGAAGTTACTGATATTCTATTTGCAGTACCTCTCACTCTTGTTACTCCAGCACTACTTGAAGTACCAGCTCCAATAAGGCTTCTTACTTCAGCAGCAGATATACCTGAATTTAAAGTAGGTGTTGCTCCATTAGATAGAATTGCTGGTGTGCCTGTATCAGATACTTTTTTAGAGTTGTTTGTAATAGCAGTTGCTTGAGCACCTGTTATTGTTGTAGTGTTACCTGCTTTTGCAGTTGATGCGGTTGTACCTATTGTAAGACTAGATGTACCAGCTCCTATAAGTCCCCTCATTTCACTAGCTGATATTCCAGAATTTAGTGAAGGAGTAGTCCCATTTGATAAGACTGCAGGTGTACCTGTATCACTTACTTTACCATTATTAGTAAGAATGTTTGATGCTTGAGTAGAAGTTATAGTTGTAGTATCACCTCTCTTTGCTGTTGTTGATGTAGTTCCTAATACTAAATTAGATGATCCTGTTCCTGCTCCAATAAGACTTCTCATTTCTGCAGCACTTATTCCAGTGTTTAATGCTGGTGTGCTACCATTAGATGTTACTGCTGGTACTCCAGAATCAGTTACTTTCTTATTGTTATTTGCAATATCTGTTGCCTGTTGAGAAGTAATAGTTGTTGTATTACCTGCCATTGCTGTAGATGCAGTTGTACCAATCACTAAACTGGAAGTACCAGCACCAATTAAAGATCTTACTTCTGCTCCAGTTACACCTGAAGCTAAAGTTGGTGTACCACCACCACTAAATATACCTGGCTCAGCATAAATTGTAGTACTATTAAAGGCATTGCCTCCAAATGTATATGTTTGATTTGTGGTACCGCTAACACTAAATGTAAGTGTATTACCTGATTTACTTATACCATTAAGATAAAAGTTTGATGCAGATGTTAAATATCTACCATCTAAATCAACTGTGAGATCTGATAGACCTGAACGTGTCAATGTTAATATACCAGTTCCTGTAGCAAAGCTAATACCAGATACATAATTATTTGCATCCGTGGGTACATCAATCCAATTTGTTGCACCCCCTGTTGAAGAAAGTATTTGTCCTTTAGTTCCTGCGTCCCCATCTGAATCCAATAATGTACCACCAGCTCCAAGTGTTACTGAAGTAGTAAAGTTATTTCCATCTAGGTTTAAGAGCCTTTGTGATCCTGGTATTGTTGCCATGTTATTTCTTTTTACCTTTTAATTTAAACCTTGTCATTTTCATTTTTATAGATGGATCCATTTCTGCTGCATACTTAGTACCAAACAAAATGGTATCTCTTGAATCACCCATTTTATATGCATTTTTTGAAGCATCACCAGATGCAATCATCTTTATACGTAATGTGCTTCCAACTGAACTAAAGTTATGTTCTCCTGTTTCAGTTCCTTTATATGTTTCCCAGGTAGTCCCATTATCATTAGAAACAAAATAACTTAAACTACATCCACTTGGTACAAAGTAATTTGTTCTATTCCAAAAAACAAAATCAACATTAGCTGAATTGTCTAATGAATACTCTCCATATTCTATTGACCAGTTTTCAATTAATTCATTTCTATATTCATCACTCCAGATTCTAAATCCATGACCGTCAAATCCATATCCTGTTGCTACCCACCATGGTGTACCGTTAGATGAATACATTCTTACTACAGTATTCCCATAGTCAGATCTATATGATCTACCTCTACCTAAAGAAGTTTGATCTTCAGTAGTATCATTATATCTATAAAGACATACTATTCTATTATTATCAAAATCAACCCATCCAGGGTTCATAGCTTTTCCTCTATCTGATGCAGTTGGCATAAAATTAGGGTATCCAAGCATTCTGTCAGTAGGGCTTCCACCTATATCTGATTGGTATTTTGTGCCTGCTCTAAATTCTACAGCAAAATTATTACCAGGAGTTTGAGCTTCAACATACCTTATATCTAGTATTGTAGCAGTATTCCCTGAAAAACATGGAGTAACATCCATTAAAGTAAATCTAGAATTACATCCTGTCCAAAATACATTTGGTGCTCCTTTTGGATCTGGTATAAACCAACCATGTTCATAACCATCATCTCCTTGACCAGCATCACCCATATCACACCAGACCGTTTTAGGATTAGCTGTTGAAGCATCTACTACTAGTATAAAGTTTGCATTATAAAATCTAGAGTTTAATACTCTATCATTTACCTCATCATAAAAGCACTTTCCTCTATATCCACTTCTATCTTCTGGAGCTGAACCAGGATACATTACATTTGTATCATTTGTAGCTAGTCTTTCTTCAGCACCTGTTTTTAAGTTTCTACGCATTACTTTCTTGTAATGGTGTGAATCATGATCCGCTGCATACACCCATTCTCCAGCAGCACATAGTCCACTATAGTGACCACCACCTACTCTATTAACATATCCTCCGGCCATATCTTGTGAACCTATAAATACATCAGGATTACTATGTGTAGGCCTTGGATCTTTTATAAAAGTTGATCCTCCATTTACACAACCACTATAATCAAAAGTAGTATAGCCTTCAACATTATATGTCATGACCACACCTAACTTATTTGCTTTATCTATTGCAACAGAGTTTAGATGATTGTATGTGCTTGTTGTATCTCTCCAAAGAAATTGTTCTTCATAATACAACCTTGTCATAGTGCCATCATCATTCAGTCTACGTACAGCAAAACCATCACCCCAACCAACAGTGAAAAGTAAATCACCGTCTATTTCATATCCATTACCAAATCCTATTACCCTATCTCCACCATCATAATCACCACTACCACTAGACACAGTGGTATTACTCATGCCTCTTTTGGTCACAGGTACAATAGCAACTTGACCTGAATAGTCATTTGCTGCACATCCTACTATGGATTTTATGTCTGCTCTTTCTAGGCTAACTGTTTTATACATTCGTTTATTTCAAGTTTTAATAATTGAATCATGTTATCATCAAACCCGTATCCAGGCTGCATTAAAAATTCTTCTTGTAAAGCTAATTCATATTCAGCTAAACAATTTAGCCAATACTCTCTATCTGTTCCTGGTTCTGTTCCTGCCATAATTATGATGTTATTACTTCTACCCAAAACTGATGGAAATTTCTACTAGTTGCTACATTATACATATATGATGCATTGTCCCCACTATATACAATAGAAGCATTTGATCTACTTAATGCAGCTGATGTAGTTTGTGAATCCATATATATTTCAATGTGATCTATAAACCTTGTTACTGGTTTTTCATACTGTATATAATATGCTGTGTTTAAATTAATAACAGTCATATTACTAACACTTAATGCACCAACAGTGTATGTTTTAGATACCGTACCTGGACTAGAATATATTCCTTCTTTAACTGCATATATTCTATATGTCATTGTACCACTTGTATTAAAGGTAGTATCTACAATTGTCATAGTTGATGCAAAATCATCTGGAGGTATTTGTCCAATAATTCCAAAATCACCACCATCATCTGATGACCAAACTTGATAGTAATCTACATTACTTGTTGATGATTTACCAAATAAAATCTCTATAGTTTCACCTACAATATTTGCACTAATGTTACTAGGTACCCCTGGATCAGAAGGTCTATGATTGCTTATAGCATTATCTACATATGTCTTACTTGTTGCATCTGTACCAGATGAAACTGTATCTACACCTTGTATACGTCCTGTACCACCAAGACTAATATCACCACCTAATACTGTTATATCATTGGCAAAAGTAGAATTACCACTTGTGTCATTTATTGTTGTTGTTTTTCTTCCTGCCCATCCACTACTCCAATTATCAGGAGAAGAGTTTATCTGTAATCCTGATTCAGCATTTATATAAAGAAATTCATTTGTTTGTCCTGTTGCTACAGAATATGCCTCACCTGCATTTAACACAAGTTGTTGTCCACTACCTCTAATATAACCATTAAATGTTGTATTATCTGTAAATGTTTTAACACCACCTATTGATTGTGCTCCTGTGGTTCTTACAACTGTACTGTCTAATTGAATAGTACCTGTACCTGTTATAGTTCCACCTGTAATACCATTTGTTGTAGCTATAGAAGTAACACCTGAACTTGTAACGTATCTTCCGTCAAGATCAACTGTTAATGCAGTAAGACCTGAACGGTTTAATGTTAATATTCCATTTGTAGTATTAAAACTTACGGAACTAACATAATTATTTGTTTTTGTATCTGTAGCATTAATTGTAATAGTATCACCACTTCTAACTGTGCTAACATTAGTACCACCTGCTATAGTAATAGAATCATTATTACTATTAGCAGTTGCTGTTCCACCGGAATCAGCTACTACATTTTTATAAATTGCTTGAGAAGAACCTTTATCAGAGTTTGATAAGGTAATTGTTCCTGAAGAGGTGACTGTGCCCGTACCAGATAAACCATTAGAACCTGTAACAGTAACTGATGTAACAGTACCAGTTCCTGATCCTGCTCCAATGTCTGATAAAAGTTGTGCTTTAGTTCTATACTTCAATGCTGAACCATCCCATACTAATATACCAGTATACGTACTGTTATCATTCCCTATACTAGTAACAGTACATGATCCAGTTATTTCTATTGAAGATAAAAAACTTATAGCCATGACGTTTTATTCTTTGTTTGCAATATACATATTTTAAAAAAAAGGGGAAACACTAAATGCTAGATTTAAATGCTTCCCCTTTAAATTCTACTATTTATTATCCTACAATTTGCATTACTACTGTAATACCATTTATGCCTAAATTACTATTTGCAGTAAATGTTACAGTTCCTGTAGTTTGATCTGCAAGCACATCCATAAATACCTGTGTACCTTTGGCATCATAAGTTTGAATAATCCAAGGTCCCTTAGCTAACCCATGAACACCTGTTGCAATTGAAAAAGTGTTTGTATTAGTTGCTGGATAAGTACCTGTGTATGATCTTTTAGATTGAGCACTTGCTAATGTTGCTGGTGTTACATATCTAAATGTATCTGTTCCTGCATCTACTTCAGCTTGGGTTGCAATCTCTGTAACACCAACTGATCCTGTTGCAGCATCAGGTAGTGTTCTTTTACTCATTGATGTAATAACACCATCAGTAACATTAATCTGATCTACTACATCTACATCAGCTGTATCAAGATCTGTACTAGTACCAATCTCTTTGTTGAATGTACTTGCTAGTTGAGCATCACTAATTCCACCTGCTTTAACAGTAATGAATCCAGTTGCTGTACCAGCAAAAGTTGCACTACTAAATCCAGCAACACCTTTTTCAGTTGCTCCATCTGTAGCACCTACACCCGCAATGTTTTGATCTTGTATTACTATAGCATAATCTGAAGCTGGAGGATTAGAACCTGCAGCAATTGCTTGATTAGCATAAATTGTATCACCAACCTCTACGTCTACCGTGCTTCCATTAAATGCTATAGTACCATCTTTAGTAACAACAAAGAAATCACCCGTTGTAAGAGCAATATTACTTGCTCCTGCTATTGCTGGTGAGTTTGCAGATGCATCATATCCACCTTGGAATACACCAACTCCGGCTACAAGTGCTTGTACTTGTCCTAAGTTAACTCCATCCTTTGATGCTGTACCATTTGCTAGAGATGTAAGTTTGAAGGCTCCAAAACTTAAATCAGCATTAGGTGCTTCAAATACAGATAATGAAACTTTACCAAATGGTTGTTTAACTGTTTCTCCTTTACCACTTGAAGCATCTTGTATCAATATTAAGTCATCAGACACTGGAGTTTGTGCCATTTGTGGGGCATCATCTATAAGACCTGTTATACCATAATCAACTTCAACTGTACCTGTAGCTGTTATTGTCCCGCCTGTAAGACCTTTACCTGTAGCAACACTTGTTACTGTACCTTGTGTATAAGATCCTAGAGTTAAATCACCTAAGATTACTTGTGTGTTATTACCAGCACCTGCAATATTAATATCTCCTGATGTAGTAATAGGTGTATTTGTAATTGTAAGAGCACTACCTGTTTCAGTAATACCTATACTTGTTACTGTTCCACCTGCATTAGCATCTGTTGCCCATGATGGAATACCTGATGCTACTTTTAATACTTGTCCTGCTGAACCTATTCCTAATTTACTTAGAGCACCTGTTCCTGATGCATATAGAATATCTCCTACTGTATAAGTTGATTGTCCAGTACCACCGTTTCCTGCAGATAATGTACCAGCTAATGTTATTGTTCCTGATGATGTAACTGGCCCACCTGAAGTAGTTAATCCAGTTGTTCCACCACTTACATCAATACTTGTTACAGAACCTGCACCTGCATTAATATATGTTTTTAAATCTGATAGAGGAGCTCCAATTGCATTTCCTGCTTTAGCATCATTTACAATAAAGCTATCTAGATCTGCTAATGCTACTCCAGTGACTGGTGCTGAAAGAACAACATTGGCTACTCCTACATACTCTACTTCTAATGTACCAGAACCAGTAATTGTTCCACCTTTTAAACCAGCACTAGTTGCTACAGAAGTAACTGTACCATCTTTACCAAATCCTGGCATATCACTAATAACTGCTTTTTTAATTCCATTATCTGTTGCATCAGAAAACCATACGGTGTCTTCACCATCTGGTGTTGCAGCAGTTGCAGCTAAAATAGCATTGTCTGTTCCTGCATAATCAATATTTACAGTAGGTGTTACAGTTGATGTACCTGTGATACTAATTCCTGTACCTTCTTTTACATCTGTAACTGTACCAGCTGCAGAGTCTGTCCCTGTAACTGTAAGTGTATCACCACTTCTTGTTACTGTTACTGTACCTGCACCAATTACCAATACATCATCATTAGTTCCATCTGAACCTGCAAGTCTTACACCCGCTGTTCCATTTGTAGAACCAACACCTGATAAATCATAGGTGGTATTCGTATCAGGACTACCTGTTGTTATATCAACCCATGCACTACCATCATATAACTTTAAATTATTTGATGTTGAATTATAATATATTTTACCAGCTACTCCTGTTGGGTCGGCCCCAAGAGGTTGAATTATTACATTCTGGAGCTGGTTACTGTTCAGGTTAATGTTACCTGATACATTTAGACCCGTTAGAAATTGTACTGCCATTATTTTATTTATTTAGTTGTTATTTTATTTAATTTAAAAAGACACATCCTGAAAAAGATGCAGCAAATGTTATTTTTAATTGTTGTGAACTTATATATTCTACATTACCTACTACTACTGTATTTGCACTATCTATTACTGTTACAGAAGGATACTCTCCTAAGTTATGTGTAACTGTCCAAATAGATGACGCTACTTCAAAACATTCTGTATATGTACCTTGATCTGCTAATACTCCTTCTAAGTCAAGTATTGTACAAACACTACTTGGTGTCTCAGCACAATTTACACTTGCTTTTAAGTTAATCTTTGCTAAAGGTTCTACAAATACCCCGGCTGTTTCTGTTGCAGCTACTACTTTATTACTAGATGCATTTTGCCAATCACATAAATCTTTTCTAATAACTGCTAATTCCATATCTGTGTAACAGCATGCTTCAATACCAAATCTAATAGATTGAAAATTTGCATATACTTGTTTTGCAAATGTTTGTTCTACATTTATTTGTTTTAGTAGTGCAAGTTCTTTTACTTTTTCAGCATTAGAATAAGATCTTATTGCTTTAGCCATATTATTTATTTCTTAAATCTTGTATCTGTTGCCTAGCCAATTCTCTATTCAAATTACTTGAGGTAGATACATCTGCTTCAGCTTTTGTTTTACATTGTTTACATACAATAACTCCATTACCCAATGAAGCTTTTTGACATCCGCAAGTAAATTGTTTATTACAGTGAGCACAATTTGCCATTTCTTTTTGGTTTTACATTAAATATTTTGAACTAGATCCACAGTCTCCTGATGGACAAGATATTTTATTTAGTCTACTTTTAGCATAGTTATAAAGTTGCATACCATGTGCAGCAGATTGACAATATTCTACATTGGCAACAGCAGCATCAATAACAGTTCTTATATAACTCATTTCAGCCAATAGTGATTGTTTTTCTGAATCTGGCTGACAAGCTTGAACTTCTAAATCACATAATACTTCATAATAAGTAGTTAGTAATCTAGTTACTCTTAAATGATTATATTCTACATAAACTTTAGAGTTAGGTGATACACTATACTTAATAATATAAACACCATCAGGGATATTTTCTTGTGTAGTTCCACAACCGGTAGTTTGCAAAGCCATTGTACATGCCGTAAGACACATATCAAAATCTTTATCAACCTTTATAAGAACAGGAACACTAAAGCCTGGGAGAGTAATTAATAACTCTTCACAATCCACAGCAAGCTCTGAACTATATTGACTTGTATCTTTAATACATAGTAAATCACAGTTAGATACTGCGGGTATTTCTAAACTTAATATATGTTTGCTTGCCATTTTTTAGTACTTTATTACACTATATAGATAATATACAAAAAATAACAGACAATATAAAATAAAAAGAGCAGGAGATTTCTCCCCTGCTCAATTATTTCAACTATAAAGTCTTAGAGTTTACCAGTAAGCATTCTCTTCAACAGGAACATCATTACCTTTTGCAGTTGCCCACGCAGATAAAGCATCCATTAGTTTTTCAACTTCTGCTTGTGCAGCAGCATCAGAACATTTTACATAGATCTTATATACATACTGATCATTATCAAACACTCCAGAAGGATTGTTGAATCTTGGTACAGAATGTTGGATGTAATATGCTTTGTATGTTGCAGTACGGTCTACAGCAGATAAGAGCTCATCAGACATTTCAATCTCTCTCAATCTAGCACTATCAGCATTTCCTTGGTTATAAGGAGACTGACGGTATCTTTCTGACATGATTAAATCTCTAACTACTTCTTCACCTTGAGTTTGTTGCATTGAACCTGGAGTTCTTGAAGCAACACCACAGTCATTACATACTTCACCTGTTTCATCCAATTCAGAAACAATGATTTCAACTGGTTCAGCATTAAAATGATCTCTTGTGTCAAAAGAACAGTTACCAAATACAGTATCAACATAGGCTCCAACAAAGTTGGCAGCAGCACTTACTTGGTCAGCAACTGGATCAGTTGAAGGTGTGTAAGTTCCGTCTAAAGCCTGAGCAATAGTGTAAGTTGTAGCAACACCTGCTACAGTAGCAACAATACCACCTCCTGATGCTTCAGCAACAAAAGGCTTGATTAATGGATCAGCTAAAGCCATTTGAGCCATAGTAGCTAGTACTAATACTGGATCAATATACTCTTGTCCATCAATGCAGCAAATGTTTGCTGAATCAGCAATTGCATAAGCATTGTGATTTAAGAATCTTAGTGCAGGTGAACCCTTTACATCAATTCTCATAAATTGAGTTTTACCACATGGTGCACAATCAGCTGCTAATGAAAGACTAGCTGTTGCTTGAGATGCAGTAAGGCAATTTGCTTGCCATAATCTTGTAATATATCTTGGGTTGATCCCTTTAGATTTTACAGATTCTTTGTACCCACCGTGTCCAGGATTGTTTCCAATAGTATCTTTAGTATAGAATGAACCTTGTACAACGTAGCCAAGTGCTCCTGCAACAGGTGCTCCTGGTAATGCTACTGATGCCCAAGTGGAATCATCTACTAAAGCTACTTGACCAGCGGTAAGAGCGCTTGTTGCAGTACCTGCTGTTGCCAGCGTGCTGTCTGCAATAAACGTCTTGTTAAACGCATGATTAAAATAAGCCATAATTATTAATTTTGTGTAAGGACCATTACCCTTACTGGTTATAAATAAAGATTTTAACAGTTTACTCTGCTCGTAACTTATGTGTTACTATAATAATATAATCAATTTTTATTAAAAATCATATATTAATTATTTCTTTCTGCTGCTTGAACACCTCTTTGTGCTTGATACATATTTTCTATATCACCAGCAATTAATGCTGCAGTGTCATCTAACATAACTTCTACTAAGTCATCTTTAAATTGACAATTTACATTTGTGGTACTTGTTAATCCTGTATAAGGATCAACACAACCTTCTACTTGTATTAGTACAGGTTTTTCATAATAAGTCAATATAGGATTAACAATATTAAAATTGCTAGTCCTATATATTCTTATTGTATTTCCTAGCATAGTACAAAATGTTTCACCCCAATCAAAATCTGGATTTTTTAATGGATCCCTTAATAACAATGATACATTTGCTTCTTCAGCTAAATATACAGTCATTGACCTTGGTGTACAACAATCATCTTTTGCTTGTGTAGTAACACGTTTAAATTCAAGATATGTATCTACTGGAAAATTATTTGACTGAAAGTAATCATCTGTCTCAGCACCAGTAAGGCTTAACTCTCTAAGTAATGGTTGTAAATCATCTATTCTTTTTTTAGATAATTCATCACCTTCCTTATACATGTTTCCACCATGTAGATTTCTTCTACACCACTCTATTTGTGCTTTATTAAAAGCCTCAACAAATTGCCAACACTCTATATTATCATAGTCATTGCTGTCTAGCTTATTAAGCCTTTGTTTTAATTTAATTAAGAGTGTACTATTTTCCATTAGTTATATGTTTATGAATTCCAATATGGTTCTATCTTATCCATTAAAGAAAGAAGTTCATCTTCATTATCCGGCTTCTGTAAAAACTCAAGAACTTCAGATGGTCTTTTACCCATTCTGATACCACTATCAATTGGTTCAATCCATCCTCCAGCTTTTGTTGTAATAAACCTATAATATAAACCATCTTTAATTAATGCTCTAATTTTTAATTCTTCCATATCAAGTTGAGAAACATCTAAAAACTGTTGTGCAGCTCTTTTTTTGTTTGACTCTCCACCATGACCATTAACATATGCATCCATGTTTTCATACATAACATCATTAGGTGTATTCTTTGTATACTGTACACTGTCTACATCTGCTACTTTAGCTACATACATTAATTTTGTAGGATTAGTATCATACAAACTTTGTAAAGCAGACAAAGCTTTATTCTTTAATTTAGTTAATTCAGTTCTTGTTGTAAGAGTTTCTTCAACAGTATCTAAATAAAACTTAGGATTATTTTGTGATTTCTTAGCTTCTTTTAATGATCCTGCAACAATAGAAAATCCACCTGCTCTAATTGCATGAAGTTTAATTCTATCATATGGATCTACTTCACCATCTAAAAACACTGGATCATTACCACATCTTAAACTAATTTTATCCCAAAATTTAGAGTTATCTGGTTTCATAACAGTTAACTTATTCCAAAAATCTTTATCATCTGGATCAACTACATTTGCAGCTAACTCAGCTTCAAGCTCAGAAACTACTTTTCTAATTTCTGCAATCTTAGCCTTTTTTTCTTTGGGAGGTAACATTTTTACTTTTGGATCAAATTCATTCAATCCAGTAATGTACCTCTTCACTCCGTTCATCTCTAAACATGCAAGTGACTCCTCATGAAATACCCCATCATGCAGGGATAGCCCGTAAGTTTCTAAACCCATATTCTCCTTATTAGGATTGAAATACGGTCTTATAGCAATAGTGCTAGTCTTTTTTGTATGTTGATACTTTTCAACAATTGTGTAATCTTCCATTTTTTGGTTTTTAAAAATTAATAATTATTACTCTAGTCAAATTGTATACCGTAGCATACGCTTCTATTATTACTAATATTTCTAAAGCAAGGTTTAACCCTTGCTAAAGTATTTGACTATTCTTCTTCAACTACTGGTATAACAACTTTAAGTAAGCCTGCTGTATGATATATATCTCCTGTCTTTAGTCCTGCTGCAATTGCTGCTGCATTATCTAAATACGAAGAAGAAACAGCTACATCACGTATCCAAGATATTACTTCATTTACATGTAGTAATCTTGCGTTTCCTGTTTCTGCTCTTGATACACCGTCATAAGCTGGGCTCTCAAATTGTTGCTTCAACTTAGTTATTTGTTTTGGTGCTGCCATGATTGTTATATTTATTAGTTAAAAATAAAAAGGGAGGAGGTATTAGCCCCTCCCCTTTAAATTATAGTTCCTAGAATGATCCTCCTGTTACAGGGTTTCTCATTACAATTTTAAGAACTTTGGTTGGATCTTTAACCCATATAGCTGGCATAGTCTGAGTCATATAAACTCTATATCCATTAAACTGACCAGTAGATGCAAACCCTTGAGTTCTTCCCATGTAGTCCATAGTACCATTTTGGTAGAACCACTTAAGTTGATTATCCCAAGAAAGTTTCAACAAGTGAATGTTGTCATTTCCTTCATCAGTTACATCAAAGATAATAAAGCTAAATGAACTTAGAGGTCTACCATCAATCAATGGATTCTCAATGTCATTTGTGTTTAAGTTATCAAATGCTGGATTCAATACAAACTTAACGTTAGCTAAGAATGGAATAGTAAAGCTTGTGTAAGCAAAACCATAATCTAAATCCATACCAGAACCTTTAACCGCTCCTATATCAGATGCATTTTGAACTAGACCTGAACCATACACTTCATCAGCAATTGCTTTGTTGATTAATTGCATACCTCCAATACCTGTTTGTACAACAAGTGATCTTTGTGGGTCTGGCCCTTTAAACTCAACTTTACCTTGATAGAAGTTGTAAAGCTCAGATTTAAACATATCAAGAGTAAATGATGACTTGTTATATACTCTCTTGAAAGAGTTATCTAACTGTGACCATAAACCTACAGATAATCTAATATCATCTGGTCCGTCTTGTTTAATTCTACCACCTTTACCCCACATTAGGTAAGTTTCAATATCCGTTGCAATTTTAGATAAGTGAGCTGCTTCCATATTTGTAATGAAAGTTCTTGTAAGAGTTCCATTCTCAAATGCTTCTCTAGCTCCTGCTTTACCCATATTTGCTACAAGCCCTTCAATACTAGGTACTGATGGATTGTTTGGATCTGTGTTGAAGTTTCTCCAGATTTCAGTAACAGGTACAGTACCATCAGCATTTAACCCGCCTTTGATCATTAAATCTGCTCTTGAAGAAATTGAATAGTGTACGTGTGCTTCTGCTCCTCCTACAAAGTTGTAGAATTCACGGAAACCAGAACCTGTTTCAATGTCAGAGAATCTTTCTCCGTACTCACCTCTTGCAGAACCTTTTCTGAAGAACTTTGTACCTTTAGCTAAATACTTGTTATCCAAGATAGCCGCATTGTTGTTGTTAACTAATTGAACAGTGTAAACAAAACCGTCACCTGCTGGGATAATATCATCAGCTGTGATGTAAAGTTCAAGTCCATTATACTTATCATAAGTAATAATGTCACCATGTCCAAAAGTTCTTTTGTTAATTTTGATCTTAAATGTTGTACCATCTACACCTTTGTTTGCGTTACCTGGTTCAATATCCGCTACTACGTAGGGAAGATCTTGTGCAATAGGAGTTTGCCACTTGTACTCACCTCTAGCGTTATCCACCATGATTGTATTCTTTCCACCGAATGAAGCCATTTGATACAAAGGCATTTCTACCTTTTGGGTCATAGCCCATAGATCAATTGGTCCCATATCCATAGGCTCAGGGTTACCAAGCATTTGGGTAAGGTGATAAGAATCAACATGAGAACTAGCTTTGTAGCTTGTATCACGTAGGAAAATCCCATTATTTAAAACTGGAGTTGCCATAATTTTTGATTGTTTTTGTTGTTAATAATTAATTTACTGTTTATATTTAATTTACTTCTAATTAAATTCTTTTAAATATGTTGGTTGGTCTTTGAATCTTTCTTTTTGAACTTTTCTTAGTAGCTTCTTTTTCAGCTTGATTAACACCTAATGATGCTCCTCCTACATTTGATTGTTCACTTTTCAATTTTCTAACCGTTTTCTCAACACTCTTTTGTGCACCTTTATCCATTATCTTAGCTTTATAACCTGTTGGATCTTGTAACAACCACAGGGCTTCTGATATTAATGAATAGTTTGGTTCCACAAATTGATATTTTTCTAGCAAGTGACCTAATAGATTAGTATTACGTCCACTAACTGATGGATAATTAGGTTGAACTAAACCATTATATAACATGGCTTGAGTTTTTCTATCTACTTTGATATCTCCCAATTGTCCTTCTTTTAATGTCTCATATACATTTTTCATGTATGCTTGAGATGCATTTTCTTGTTGTTTCTTTTTAAGCTCTTGCTCTTCAAGTTTTTGTGCAACAACTTTTTCTTGCATCTTATCTAGCTTTGGTTTGAACTTATTTGCTTGTGTTTCAAGCTTACCTAAGTCTTTCCAAATTTCTATTTCTTCTTGAATATCTTCAGCAGTACCATATCCAGTAGCACTTAAATATTCTTTGATCACTCTTTCTTGTCCATTTACAGACTTAGTATCAATAGTTTTTGTTTCTTCTACTTGACCAAGTGTGGTAAACAAACCTTTTAAATCTTTACCTCCATCAGCTACATACTTAGCAGCTATTTGCAATTCTTGTGGTAAACTCTGAAAAAATTGTTTTGGAGTTTCTCTTCTAACTTGATTAGCTTTTTCTTCTAAGTTTGCTTGAATGAGTTCTTCCCAATCCTTAGCAGAATAATCTTCTAAATCTTTATCATCATCAAAAGGAACTATCTTATCATCTTTAATAAGTTTAGAAAATACATCAGATATTCCTGATATAGATTTTCTACCTCTTTTTTCCTTTTCTTCTAAAACTTCTTCAGTTTCTTCTTGTCCAAGTTCTCCAAAAATGTCTTCAACACTTTCTGCTGAAGTTTCTTTTTTCTCTTCTGCTACAACTTCTTCTTCTGAAGTTTCTTCTTTTTCTTCTGATTTAGCTAGTACATCTGTTGCACCATCTTTATCAGGATCAGCAAATGACATGTCAGCTTTTTCATTTAGTCCAGAGAAGATATTTTTTTGTTTAGATTTATCATCTTGTAACATATCAGCACCGCTTGGAGCAGCATTGAATATCTCATCTAAATTAATTTCTACATTTTGTGCTACATTGCTTTTCACAGGCTGTGTTTCTGTTGTTGTACTCATAATATTCGTTGGTTTTAATATTAATTACTTCTTACATAAATAATATAAGAAATGTTTCTCATATAATTGTCAAGTTAAACTTAAAAAATTTTATTAAAAGTGAAAGTATATTGCAGTATATAGCTAACGCTACTTTTTGTCCTTACTATTTTTGACATCATACTTGTTTTTATTCTCTCTTGCTATTTGAAGTTTAGTATCAGCAATTTGTTTTGATGCTGCTATTTTTTCTCTTTCAACAGTAAGTCTACTATTTTCTTGAGCTGATTTAACTGCACTTTCCTGACGTTTAAAATTCATCTGTTCTCTATATTGAGTAGACTCTTTTATATCTTTCATAGCATCTTGATAGTCAGATTGTTGATTTTGATTTATATCAACCATAGATCCATATCCTGCAGATCTAATTTCTGCTAATAAAACATCATTCTTTCTATCTTTGTCATTTTCTGTCATTTCAACTTGAAGTTTTTGTTGCTCTTCTTGAGCTTTAGCTTGAAGTTGTTGCTCTTGCATTTGACGTTGCTGCTGCATATCCTGCTCTCTTTGTTTTTGAAGTCTTGTTTCAGAGTCTTTGAGTATGTCAGATACTTCTGCAATTGAGTCTGCTTTAACAATATTACCTAACTCATATATACTTGCTCCTGAAGTATTGTTAGTTAATGCCATTTGTTTTAAGTTTTCTAAAATGGCTCTATGGTTAGTTTTAGTTGTAGCAAATACATTAAAATCTCTAAGTAATAAATCAGTACCATTTATAGTAAAGTTAACTTTCTCAGCTTCTGTAGATATATATTGTAGCCTAACACTTGGGTTAGTACTATAATAATATTGTGCTAAGTCAGTTCTCATTTGATGTATACGTGGCATCAAGTGATCAGAGTGTTGTACAAAGTACATTTCTGTTTGTGCATATGATTGTTGCATAGCTTGTACCACTCCTGTAGCCGTTTGAGCTGATACAGCTCCACCTAGACGTTGTGGATTAATTCCTATAGCATCAAAACATTGTTGTTTAAAATAATTTGCAAGTTGAATTCTAGACATCAATCTACTTGTCTGCTCCATGTTTAGAGTTTGATAGTGATTGAAGTTAGTTGCATTCTCAGTATTTGTAATAGATGTGTCAAGAGGTAGCATTTGAAAATCTTTCATTGCTACATATGCTTTTGCATAATTGTTCTTACCCCAATCCTCACCCATAGAGTGACGTGGTAAAGCATTTTGATCAAACATTATTACTGTTCCTAATTCATCTATTAGAATGTCAGCAATCTGGTTATTAACCATATTATATCCAACTTGATATGCTTTCATCAAATCTACTAAAGATGTAGATCTTGTATTTCTATCAGAAAACACTCTTCCTTCTACAGGTAGTTTACAACCATATAAAGAGTTATCTCCTTTAAACTGAAAAGGTAATCTACCAGGTTTAGTTCTATTAATTCCTATGTATATAGGATTAATGTTATCACCCATAGTTGATTGCCACATTGCTGGTAAGTTAGGTCCAATCTTGACACCACCCCAAACTTCATTAATCCATATCCAGTCTATGTGTTCACCTTGTAATAAGTTTTCTTTTGTTTTATGTTTAAATATAGAAGTATCATATATGGCCTTTTTTGTTAGCTTAAATGTCTCATCTATAATCTCTTGCGTAACTTCTCCATCATCTTCTATTTTTGTAAGATGACCTACTTTTCTTTGAGTTTTCCAATATATAGTTGCAACCCTCATCAAGTTACCTTCACCCCACATTGAAACATCTTCATTTTCATTTAATATCTCACTAAGTATATCTCCACCTGCTTCTGGATTATTCCAATAGTTAGATGTAAACTGTCTATACGCTAATCCTGGTGCATTAGTATTCCACTCATGTGATCTTGTTGCATCATAGTAAGCCCCATCATTCTGGTAACCACTAACTTGATATTGTGCTGATCTTGCTGGATAGATCTTTTGTAAAGATTCAAGTTGTTTACTATCCATTAGATATCCGTATCTGTCTACTACATCTGAGACAGTCATTAGATCTACTTTACCTGCATAGTTTGAATCTGCTATATATCTTTGGTCTGGAGATTTTTGATAGAAAGTTAATACTGGATTCCATAGCTCTACATCATAGTCATCTTCAAGCATTCTAAAATGCCAAAATTCTCTATCTGCAATAAGCATATCTTGAAATCCTCTTTCTTCAAGTTCTTGCATTTTAAATCTTTCTTCATCTACTGCAAGTTGGTGGGATGCCCACTCTTCTACCATGCTTCTATAAGACTTACTAAAAAAGTCTTCTATTTCTGGTAATGATTTTAATGCCTCTGGAGATAATTGCTCTTGTGATTCTTTTGAACCAGGATCTGCACCCATCTCAATCATTCTACGTACTAGGTTTGCTTCAGCATCAGCTAATAAAGATTCTTCTATTTGAATTTTCTTTTGCTCAAGCATTTCATTGTATGATGCATCATCTACAGCTCTAAATTGAACCTTAGAATATCTTTTAGCAAATTCTCCTGTAAGTACATTTATAACATTTGGTACAATTGGATAAAACTTTAATTCTAATGCAGACTCATTTTCTGTTGTAAGAGTATCCATAAGATCTTTATATTCATTGTCTGGTTCAACAATGTAATCAGTCTTATCAATAATACCTTTAGCAAGTTTATAATTTTTAAGTAGTCTTCTAGAATTAACACGCAAAAACTCAATACCCTGGAGCTCTAACCAATCTAAATTCCATGCAGCCCAATCATCTGTTTTTTCTTTATATGGTAAGAACTGAACCGGTTGGGTTAAGCTAGAGAATGTAGGCCCGCCTTCAGCTTTTGCCCCATTCTTCATTTGCATTGCGTTTAATACTCTCATACCTGTTTAGTCTATTTAATATTCTTGAATCCGGATCTCCTAACTTTAGAACTTCCCAATGTCTTATTACGGCCTATATTTCTAAAAGGACCACTATACTTTAATTTACTCAATTTTTCTGAATTATCCAAAGAATTACCTTCTGATTCACGTCTTTTTGTATAACCTCTATTTGATTGTTGAATTTTTACAAATGCAATTAATGCACCAAAAGTAACAAGTCTATCTACGTTTAAACCAGGATAATATGCTGCCATCTCTTTAAGTAACATTCCATCTGGAATTCTTTCTATACCTAAAGTTTGTTTCATTACATTACCATTTTCATCAAGCTCTTCATCAATTACCTCTCTTAAAAATTCTATTGCGTAGGATATTAAATGGCTTTTAAATAATGTACCTGTATTCTTCCATCCATATTCTTGATATACTGTTCTATTAGAACCTAGATCTTTTAAGAAAAGAATTTGTTGTTTTGGCACAAGGTATCTTTGTTTTTTTCTAGCAATCATATGTTGAATAAATAATGATATATTATTTTCAACAATTGTCCATGCATTATACCACTCAATGATCATTTCTAATCTTTCATGAGTTTTATTTATATCATCAAAACGCCCACACCATGCTGCTACAATTTTATCTTTTTCAATAAACTGTTCTACTTCACCTGACGCAGTTGTTCTTGTTACTTCTGTTGCATTTTTATAAATATAAATACTACATAAAGAATCTGATGTAGTTGTTTTACCTTCTGACACAGGATCAATAGATCCATAGTATGCACCAAAGGCTGGGCTTTTTACTGGTCTTTCCCAAACAACAATAGATCCTGTTTTATCAACTTCCTTTTTATTTACTGGAAATGAAGATATGGGAAGTTTTTTTGTGCGTTTTGCAACTATACCTGTTTGATCTCTGTCTAATACTATAAGCTCATAAGGGTATTCTTTTTCCTCTACTCTTTTTTGTTGTCTGCTTAAAATTCCTTGTGGGAATACTGACTCTTTTCTATATGCAAATGCCTCAGCAATATTTAGAGGTTTCTGAGATATTCTTAACTGGAATTGTTCTCCACTTAATTCATTTCTCCACCTATTTCTTTCTATATCTATAGCTTCTATGGCTTCTTTAACTTGAGAGTTGCCATAATCATCTATATAAGGGGGCATAGACCACTGTTCTGGAATAAATAACCCTGCCATACCAATTGTACCATCAGCATCCATAAGATCCGTCTGTACTGCATAAATATCATTAGCACCTGGATTTAAAATCATATCCTTTAACGGACCACATTGTTCTAAATCACCCACTGAACCAGCAGCAATAAATTGACCTGTAGTCATCATACCAGATGACATAGCTGGACGCAAGTACTCATAAGTCTGCATCATGTTTTTTGCAATTCCTGCTTCCTCATGAAAGAAATATGTACATGGACCCCCTACCCCTGTGGTAGCATTCTTTTCAAATGAAGCACCTTGTATCTTTGATTTAAGACCTCTTGATGTTTTTCTGTTGTTTATTTTGACTTCAATTTGCTGTTGCCATAACAATACCTTTTCTGGGTTACTAGGTCTATACCATGCAGTATGTTCATTAAGGAATGTTTTATATTCCTCTAAAAACTTCCATGATCCTTTATCATTAATATAATCTTTTAGTGATGCACCAATTTTACATATGGATCCTTCCTCAAACCAATATTGATTAATGATTTTACCCATGTGAAAATAAGAAGATGCAATCTGACGTTTTTTAAGTATAGCTACATGCTGATTATTTAACTCAGCTATTACTTCATACAAAGCCATATGATACTGAGCATCTCTTACTTTAGCAAACCCATAATGTTTTTCTTCCTTATCAAAGATAGGAAGGAAGTTGAGCCACATATAATAATCTCTAGTTAGGTACCAATGTTTGTCCCCATCTTTATAAATTACACCTGTTCTACATTTGTTTTTTTGATCTTCCCAGTATGCTATAAAATCTTTAGACCTAAACGGAGCATTACAATAAAAACCTTCTTTATTAAATATCTGTGCTTGCTCATTAAACTTAAGTGCAATTTTATTAAACTCATATTTTCCAGGCTCTTTAAATATGGATTCTAGGTATTCTCTAAACTCTACATCTGATTTAAATTCAGTTGTTGTCCATAAACCCTTATCATATGTTGGTATGATTCTACTCATATCTTATGATAGCATATACATCTCCTATTTGCAATAATAAATGTTCTTCACCATGATGTTGCATTGGTGTAGGCATTGCATGATCTGCATATTGTACCACATCCCCTATTTGAATTTCTGTTACTTCATCCCCACGTCCTACAACCAAACCTTGAAATGTTTGTTTACGGGCCATTTCAGGTAATATAATTCCAGAAGCTGTTTTAGACTCTGCTTTTATTTCCTTTATGAGTAACTTCATTCCCACTGGTACTACTACTTGATTTTTCATTCTTTTTATTTGTTGATTTATTATTAAATTCTAGTTCATCCCAATAACAAAAATGCCATTCTATTTTTTTATTCATTTACATTTGATCATAAGATAATCCAGCACCTCCACGCACTGAACTTTCTTGTTCTTGTTGCATATCAGTAAATGCACCTTTATATGATTGTCTGATTTGCTCAAACTTTGCAGCTGCATTAATCATTGAATTCATATTACCATCTCTACCGTGTTCAATAGGGGTTACCTCCATATACCTTGCTAATCTATCTAACATAGCTTTAATACCCACGTAGGCCCTATAGGTAGGTGTTTCATACATTTGTTTACACATATCTATTGCATATCTTATCTTACCATCTTCTGGAGATTCTTCTAAACCAATTTCTTCTATAATAATATCTTCTTTCTCATGTTCTGGAAGATTAAAGAAAGGATTTAAATCTGGGTTAGGGCAAGTCATGTAAAATAAATATTGATATACCTGCATGTGTGTGTCAGGATATGTATCCATTATTTTTTTTAAAAATGGTAAAGCATAACAGTGCTCTGTTAATACCACCTTGCTGTTTTGTATATCAAATAATCTTATTACCATATCTTAGAAACAATTACATCCGTCTTCATATAAATCATCTTTATTTATTGTCAGCATTAGTGTTCTTAAATAAGCAGCAGACTGAGTTACAACAAAGGGTGTTATTATATTTCTTAAATATAACATTCTCCTATCAGGAAACTTATTTTCTGGTGTACCAACATATAATTCTGCCACTGCAATTATATCATTCCTATTAAGTAAAAACGGTTTAGTTTTATTATAATCAGTGTTTGTAGTTGATTGATAATTATTACTCTCATCTCCAGGTGTAATTATTGTAGTAGGAAATGCTTGAGTTAACTCTATATAATTATTATCATATAATGCTATTTTTTTTGACATAATCTTTTATTTTTTATTTTCTTTTAACCACATAATAATAGAATTTACTTCATCCTTTAAATATGGTAATTCATAGATTTTAATTTTCTCTAATACTGGTTCTCCATTTACATGTTCATTGATAGGATAGCCATTTGTATCTTCACCCACTTGTTTAAACTTTACATGTTGAATTGTTAGTTTTCCAATTTTAAGTTGAGGGTTGTGCTTTTTAATAATATACGCATAAATACTGAGTTGAAGGTTATAATGGTTTAAATTACAATCATCTAAATGATTAACTGGCTTATACATTTTATTAGTAATGCCCTCCCAATTTGTAAATCCTTTATCTTTTATTTCTTTATTTGTTTTGTAATCATTAATGTTAATATATCCATTTACAACTTCAACAACATCAGCTTGTCCACATAAACCTACTGATTTTAAGTATACTAAGTGTTCAGGATATAATCCATCTTTTAATTTTTGAACAGGTGCAAATTTAATACCTTCATCATTAATAATTGGTTTTATAATTGGCACTTCTACTCCATGACGGCCTATAGTATCTAGTTCCATCATATCTGCTTCTCTTTGATCATGATAAAAATTACCCAACTTAATAGCTCTTGCTGTCTCACCATCCCATGCAGCCAGAATTTCTTTAGGTGTCATACCATACCACTTGGACCTTTTATTTTTAGCTGATTTCTTAGCTTGACCATCTCTATCAAACTTAGGTTTAAACTTAGCAATAAATGAAGTTACACTTAGCCAGTTTATTTTTTCATCATCTGTACTCTCATACACATGACCTTCTTCTACAAATTTTAGTCCCATGGTTTTATTTTTATGTTGTTGTTGTTGTATAATCAAACCCAGGAATTGAAAAAGTATTTATTATTGTAGTAGCCTTTTCAGTTAATAAAGTAACTGCTTCTTCTGCAGTTATTTGTTCTTCAGCTAACAATTCTCCTACTATTTGTTCCTTAGTTAATTTTTTCATTTTCAATTTTTTTGGTTATTATTTCTTCTTCTTCTTCTGTTGTATAGGCATCCCAGTATCCCTTTGGGCACTCTGAGGATAGTGACCTAACCTTAAATGCTAAACTACAACCACAGTCACTACAGCATGGCTGTGTGCCTGGTGCCAAACAATCATCACCTTTTGCATCAAACAAAGAACAAGCAATACATTTTTGAAATCTATCAGTAGCAACTGCTTCAATATGTTCCTTTTTAAAAACGTTATTCTTAATTCCTTCAGCAATCTTATCAGCATTTTTAAATACATCAAGATATTTTGACCATTTATTCTTTGACATTTTTAAACTTCTTTTTTCTAATTATATCTTGTTCTAATTGAAGCATTGCAGTTTCCATTTGAACTATATTATTTTGTATATCTTCACTTTTAGCAAATCCATTATAAGTTCTTTTAGCAATGTTTCCTAAAAGACTTTTATTTTTTAATATTGCCTTATCTAATTTATTTTTTCTTAGATAAAACGTACCTAATCCATCTATGTTTATTCTAGGATAAGCTAGAGTTGATAATTTCTTTCTCACCTTTGCATAATAGAATGAAACAAAATCATCTACTACTGAAGGATGAACACCAACCTCATCAGCTATTCCTTTTTTAAAATCTCTATGATTCTTCGGGTTCACGTCCTAATATTTTATAATCTAATAATACTAGTCCATTAGATTGAACATTAATATCTGGATTTAAGGAAATAGTTTTTTTGTTATGCCCCTTCTTAATTAATAAGTTTTTTTTCTCAGCTTTTGTTATTGCATTTCTAGCTGACTGAGAACTTTTAAATATTCCCTTACCTACTGCATCTGAGCAAAACTTTGTTAATTCAATTCCTTGAACCTTAGCTAATTCATTTAAAAACTTTAAGTCAGAATTACTTATTAGTATATCATTAAAGAAACAGTATGTAACTATTTGATACTTTATTGAAACATTAATATCTACTTGATGTTTTAAATCTACTTTATTTACTATAGCCATAATTATAAACTCATTATCATATCAACAAAGTTAGGGTGTGGATAGCAATCCATTTTACCCTTACGTACATTGGTATGTGTTAATAAACCTTTTATTTTACCATAGAATGCATCAGATTGAAATTCAAAACCTTTATGAGGACCATGTTTTTTAATAAACTGCTGTAATCCAAGCCTGATATCTATCTCATCTCTTTCAGCTACATATTTGATCCACTTTTCAGTTTCTCTAATTTGTGCATCTGAATATGAATGCCAATATAATTTACCTTTAAATGGTTCTTCAAGTTCTGTTACTTGTTCAGGTATACATTTAGATCCAACATAAGTTAAATGATTTTTATCTAGATAACCCATATTACATATTTCTAAACCTACTGAATGACGGTTCATAAAACCAGAACCAGTCTTACCTAAGTGCCATCCCTGACAACCTTCTGGAAATGCTTGTACCATTACACCATCAAACTCATCATCCCCATTCCTATGATTAATACCACCTAAAACAAACTCAGTAGCTATACGCCCTCTGCTATCTCTACCCCAATGATCAATACATCTATATGGATTAGGATTACCTGCTGTATGATGTAAGAATATGTAATCATTTTTTACAGGTCCTTTTAAGTATTCACCTTTAGGTAAATAATGCCTATGAATAACCTGATCATAATCTGTTTTAAAGTATTGGGTTGATACATCAGTATCTTCAGTTATTCCATCAGGAACATTATGTTCCATATTTAAAACTAATACCCATGTGTCAGAATCAACAACACCAGTGACCATTAATTCTTTATCTAATTGGAATCTTTCTACAGCTTTTTCTGTCAAGGGTCCAAAGACCCCATCTACGGTAAGCCCTAATGCTGTCTGTAGTGTTTTAACATCAGAACCCCTGCTACCTTTCTTAAGCTGTTTCACCTTGCATAGCTTTTACCATTGCTTCTTGAAATGCTTTGCCTTCTTCAGTGTTAGGATCAGGTTGACCTTCACCTTTTTGACTAGCATACTGCTGTGCCATAAACATCTGAGCTTGCATACGCTCTGCTCTAGATTTTTCAATAGCCGCTAACAAGCCTTCATAGTCTGCTTGAATTTCTAAATGTGGTATGTTTTCTTTGTAGAATTCAGTGATCTCTTCTCTACGTGCTGCCATTTCTTCTTTTGACATTTTAGGATCTATGTCTTGAAGATTTGGATTGGTTTTTGAATTTGACATTTTTACGTTTTTAAAAGTTTATAAAAACAAATGTACTAAAAATAGTTTAAATAAAAAAAGTTTAGATACTTATTTTAGAAACCGTATTACGTCTCAATACGTCTATTAACATTTTGGCTTCCGAGTATTGCCATATTTTAATTGTATATGACGGATCTTGAATATACCATCCACCATCTTCTTCAGCTTCATCATTACCTCCTGAGTGAAATAGCATATCACCAAACTCAATACTAAAATAATAATATCCTTCTGGCCAATCATCATCTTCATGATGACCCATCTTAGTAAATCCTAATTCTCTTAATTGTGCTGCTGTCATAATCTACCATTTAACTTTATCTGCCCAGTATGCTGCAGACATCTTACCTTTCTTTATATTCTTTCCGTGTCTAGCTTTAAAAGACTTACGCTTTGCTTTCATTTTAGCTGACTCACCTGCTTTTGGTTTACCTGCTGTACTTGCGCCTTGTTGTCCAAAACGAATAGTCTTAACCTTATCTCCTACTTTAGCTACAACTACGTGAGACTTCTTTGGGTGTCCTGGTGTACGCTTAGGTTTATTAAACCCTGCCACACCTGCTCTTGTTAATCTGCTATCTTTTGCCATTACCTTTTTTTACAGTTGTTTACCATCTTAGTTCTACCACTAGCTGTTTTCTTACCGCTTGGAGATTTCTTCTTACCTACTGCTTTGTATCCTTTCCAGCAGGACATTTTCTTTTTCTTTTTAGTTGCCATTATGCTTCAATTGTTTCTGGATATGCACTATTCATTATATCCCTTAATTTTGCACACTTCTCATAGTCTTCTTCTTCTATGAAGTATGATATCATGTTTTTAAACTCTTCTTCCTTCGGTCCATTATCTGGATCATAAGCCATTACTAATTCTCTTCCCTCACTAAATTGACTTGCCATTAATTCATCAAACGTGATCTCACCAGTCAATAACATCCAGGCATTGTTGTAAGCAGTGTCAAGTATAATTGCGTCCATCTGCATCTGCTCCACCTCATTTAAACCGCCTCCCTTGTCTTCATTATTGTCATCCCAGTTTGCCATAGTATTTTATTTAGTGTGAAACCCTTCTATAAGAACAATATACTAAATTTCTAAATCCTATAAAAATTTTTAAGTAAGAACATGCCCCCGCCTACTGTTAAATTGTCCTCCTGGCCCCCACAAAAGTTATGTGTTTGGCGTGCTTGAGAGGTATATATGATCTGCTCCCCAACTAAATTTTGCGGTGAGGGTACCCCCTATGCTTAGGTAGGAACTCTAACTGCACTTGCTAAATGCAAACAACTTGTGCTAAAAAAAAGAAAGTACGGGTATGTATGCATAGCAAAGCTGAGTAGTGTACTACTACTTTGTCTACGTCAGGTATCTACTGAATATCAATACATCATTGAATTGTTTGTATTCATCAGTAGTATATATATGATGGACAGAGTATCAGTACTAAAGGCATTTTTCAATGCCTCTGCTCCCAAACTATAATTAGCGGGATAAGCCGTTTAACCTTTTCAGTAATAGCCTTATCACTATTATAATCAAATTAATATTTAAATAATTACATTATGAACAATTTAGTAACAGTACGCAAGAATGAAGACGGAACATTTATCTCTAAGACTAAGAACAATGACATAGGATTTGTCATCTATGAGCAAAAGTCCGTTGAACTTAGAAATGGCTGGTATGCAGATAAATCTTTGTCAGCATTAGTATTAGGCCCAATAGCTCTGCTTGAGTCTATGGACCATTCTAAACCATTAGCCGGTAAGATTATTGTGCGTGAGCAACTTGAACCATTCAATGAGAAAGACCTAACATACAAATTAAAGTATGCTGGTGACTCAGGAATAGTATGTATGAAAGGTGATAAAGCTATTTATAGAACCACTGAGTTTACTGCTGACCTTAATGCTCAGTCTACGTTTATTCAGCACACTAATAGTGCTGAGATACGTGAGGCTAACAACTCTACTGTAGCTGTAGAGAGCTTGAATGCGTTTAAGCAGGAAACTGTAGAAGCGTAATTGTAACATAGTAGCTTGTGGGTAGGCGTGCTTTTCAGCACGTCTGCTCCCAAACTATGATATGCATGGGTATATAGTAGTAATAGTACGGAACGTTACTAAAAACAAACCTAACTTACTAACTATTGTTACATAGAGACAAAAACAATCAATTAAGTTATAAATACTGTGGTTATTTTATTTTATTTGGGTGTGTCTCTCTCAATGGGAGGTCTTATACCCACAAAATACCACCTTTTACCACTCTTGTAACTATCACTGTTACTAATAATATAAATATAGCTAACGCTACTACAAGAGTAACTATTACACACAACAATACAACAAGGGTAGTCTTTGTCTCTTCCTCTATAGGATAAGAGCCATAGTACCCGCAATATTGCAATCACTTACTAATACTAAACCGTTATGAGAAATACTAAAACTATGTTACTGAGTATATGTGTGTTTATTATCACAGTACTCTTATTCAATACAATCGTATGGTATCTAGAAGATACTTGGACATTTAAAGAATGCTTTAAGCATGGTGCCACTTTAGGTATGTCAGTTATATTTGGATGGTTACCTGCTACTATAGTAGGAAGAGATTACTATACTCGTATTTAATATATAATAACTAATAATCCTACCGTATGGATGGAGGTGAATAGCGGAGTAAATATCTCTATTAGTTATATCTTTTTAACCCGTGGCAACGGGAGTGTTGGGTGTCACTTTGTACACCAAGAGGAGTAGTTTGTCAGCTTATCTTCGTACTCTTTAGGCAATAATGCTGTAAGGTTTGACAACTGGAAATGGAGTATTTGACTTGTCTGTGGAACATGTAACAGTCAACCGTCAACCGGGTAAACGGTCGTTAAGAGGTAACCAGGCTCTTTATTTTTATTCACCTTAAATACTAAATATTATGTCAAGCAAAATTTCAGAGTTACAAGTACTCAAATCAGCAGCTGGTTATTACATAGGTCGTACAGAGAATGGTATGCCTTATGACCGTAGATCAGATTACTTCATAAACAAAGTTGATGCTGAATGGGCAATGAGCTTAGATAAATATCAGGATGCCCTTGAGGGTAATTCGTCAAATGGATTAAATAACTATAATGATCCTCACTTAGGAGATATTATATAACAAAAACAATTATGAAAAAGAAATTCTGTTACCTTATGCTATTCCTCTTTATAGGAGGACCAATACTTCAATCTTGTGGATCATCTCGTGGATGTAAAAACATGAGAAAATACCGTAAGAAAAGAAGTAAAACTTCATATGCATATCAAAATGCATTAATCATTAATCAATTAAATACTAAACTATCATGAAATATTTATTCAAGTACCTCGTTAAACTAATCTTTGTAGCTGTTATACCTATCGTTATGACAGTGATACTAGTCAATCTATTCTTTACAATGGATTGGTCACCTACTATGATTGCAATTGTTGCTCTCATAACTATACTTACTTATGTCAATGCAATGTTTTACTCTATGCATATGAATAGAACATACTTATTACCCAGAATGAGGATAAGTACAAGACCTGGTATTGGTCTTGACATAGAGAAAGTACTACGTCATTGGGAATTAAGACTCCCTTTATTAACCGTAATCTTTCAAAGAAGAAAATAAAAAGGCTCACATATGGACCACTAACAACACCAGTAATATTATATCTATAATAACACTAGGTGTTAAGGCTGTGTCCTTAATCCAATCATAGACTATCACTGTTACATTTCATACTTGTTTGCAGTGTAGTCTATGGTTATAATATAAAATCAATGGTAAAAGAATATAAAGTACAAGGAGAGATACTTGAGGGTATCTTAGAAAACATATTTGATAAGCGTGCTGTAAGACAGGAAAAGAACTTATCTTCTATAAAAGATATAATACACAGAGAGCTATCAGAAGCTGCTTTAGAATCTATTGTTCATCTGATGTTAACTGATAAAACCTTTATACCTACTAAGGTTGGTGATTATGTAAAAATGATACCACCAAAGTACCATGAGGGTAGTGAGTTTGAAATAGATGTTCTAGAAGACATGGGTCTTTTGGGTAAAGGAGATAAGCATAGTAAATATTATGTATATGCACGTGTTATAGATGACACATCATGGGGAAGTGATCCGTATAATCCATTTCATGCTAACATAAAAGTTAATATCATGTATCATGATGAGCATAAAACACTAAAACATTATGAAGCTCAGGTAAGTCCTTTGCATGCAACATATATAAATAGAAGGTTTATACCTTTTCTTAAAGAAGAATATCAAACAGAACTAAAATTAGAAGACAATGGCAAAGATATCAATGCAACTATTGAACTCTGAACATAAATCATGGTTAGAGATGGATAAATCTCTTAAAAAAGTCAAGGGTAAGAATATACCCTTTGGCAAGTATATGCAAGACAAATATGCTTTTCAAGAGAAAGACCTAGACAATGAGCCTGATACCAATATGGCTAAGCTCATTATTATGAAAAATCACGTTGAAGAATTCAAATAGATTTGGAATAGTTAAACATACTGTCTGTACAGATCCAGAATTGTCTATTCAAGCTAAAGGTTTATACAGTATTTTATGCTGCTATGCTAATAAGAATAGAATTTGCTGGCCATCTATTAGTACGCTAGCAGATGACTGTGGCTCAAGTCAAACATCTGTCAAAAGATGGATAAAAGAGCTAAAATTACATAAATACATAAAAAGAGTAGGTCATAAACTAACAATATTATAGTGCGTTAGCTATATTTATGCTTTTTATTTTTGAGTTAAGACTAATTACATTCTATATTTCTGACACAGGTTAAGTTATATTATTATCTTTGAAAAACATTTAATAAGATAATGATAATACAACTTCCTAATGGCCGCATAATAGAATGTTCTCTAGAACAGTACCTCTCTCTCTCAGATGAGGAGTACAATGATCTAAATGGCCTTAGCTCCGCATACACAAAGGAAGTGGTTGATCCATGGTATAATAAGTTTGCAAGAAACACTGGTAAAGCTGAATCAGATGACGGAACAGAAGATGTTCAGGAGTATGAACCAGCACTAGATGAGATTGAAGCTTATGAAAAACTGGAAGACCCGTATTTTCACTCAGATGATAGTTAATCATCACACACAATTATTTCTGTCTCTTATACACATCTCCGAGCCCACGAGACCAGAGAGGATCTCG
>OJFG01000077.1_pt1 | contig 60971 bp, 55 predicted proteins | sample 1594071 | NCBI WGS metagenome assembly OJFG01 (sample SAMN05416818, study PRJEB24817) | seawater metagenome | isolation source: Sea water | place: Canada:Atlantic | collected 2013-07 | reverse complement strand
ATAACCTATATTATTTTAATTCAAATAAAGCAGGTTGAATGACCATATTACGTACGAAGCCGCCATACAGCCGTGATGAGGGCTTCAATAGACAAGGTACGTTTAACTCGTACTTTAGCCGCAGGTGGTATGCAGTAGTTTTTTGCTATTGTTTTAATGATAGTGAGTAACGCAAGAACCGCGTAGTACCTGACTTTGTACAGGAAGTGCTTGTTATATTTTTACAGGGATTTCCCATGTTCTTTTTATACTTTGCATTGATTCAACAAACTCGAAACTAGCCTCCCAAAAATATTTATTTTCTGAGAAGAATCCTTTGTTTGTCGGCTCCTTGCCGCGCGGGATAACAAAACTAAAATCTAAGATTGTTTTACCGTCTACATGATTAATGTGTGTTGTTGCACTCGACTCCCAAACTATATCGTTTCGGCTCTCATCGCCAGTGGTCTTGCTGCGCCGCCATAGAGTAATTGATATTTCTTTAACTCTATTAACGTTTGGCTTTTCAATTTCAATAGAACCTTTAAATTCCTCGCCAATAGTGCAGATTGATGGGGTTAATGTTAACGGAGTCTTGCCCAGTTTATAAAATTTCCGCTTTTGATAAGCACCTATCACCCATACAAGAATAGAGAACGAAAAAAAGCCCGCAAAAAATAAGTATATAGCAGGTGAGTTTGATTTAGTTGATGTGTAAAGAAGGGTAATCGCAGCAAGAAAACAAATTATGCCAAAAATTTGAATGGCAATACCAGTTTTACTCTCTTTGCTGTGTATAACTTTATCCATAAATTTTATTCCTTTATAAATACCCTTGGTTGAATGCAAATATAACCCCGCTCCCCCTGATTAACTATATTCTGTTTATCAAGGGGAAGTCTATAAAATGTCCGTTTTACGTTTCAGCCTAAAGAGTCACTGGCTAAAAAAGACAGTGAGCAGATGTTCAAAGCCGTGACACTATTGTTTTTATCCGATTCATTATCTTTTTTGCATCCGCGTACGGATTGGCTGCAACGTTTCTCATCCATGGTTACTTTCAATTATAACTGTTGAGGAACGCCCTTTAAGTCTTGAACTAATTGTTCTGTAACACCAAACATAGGTCTTCAATTGAAAACACCAGTTTGATTGTATTGCGCATTCAAACGGGTCGTTTCAATCACTACTTTCGGTGGTGGAGGACCCATATGTGCAAAGGAAATAGAGAGCTTTTCACAGTCGCCTTATGAAAGAACCTAATCAGATAGATCTCATGGCGAAGAATTGCAAACACTTTTCTTTATCACATCCTTTACTACATTTTTTACTAGATCGTAGCGAGCGGGCAGCGCTGCGTGTGCTGCCTGAACGCAGTAAAGAGGTTCGGTAACATCATTTTTAGGTTTATACATCACAAGCTGATTTGCCACGTCAACAAACTCTAGGGTGCTGCTTGGTAACACCGTAAAGCCAAGCCCTTTACTTACTGGAATAAGAATTTGAGAGAGTTGGTTTACATAACCTGAGTGCTTAAGTTTATTCGGGTTAATAAGTGCTAAGTCTGCCTCGCCGCTATCTTTAATATAGCGCTGAAGATAGTGTACGGCGTCAGGATGATTAATAAGCCCCAATGTATTGAGCGTGTCGACGATGTTGTATGCGCTGTATTTATTATGGCGCTTTCCTTTTTTGGTTAGGTACGAGCTTGGCAAAATAAGCCCTAAAGATTCTTTACCTAGATATGTACAGGACACGTCTTCTGTACTGGGCATATTCGTCACTACGCCAAGATCAAAAATACCGTTAGTAATACCAGAGAGAATGGTTCTTCTAGGCGCAACTTCAAGATGAATGTTAAGTGCTGTGTGCTTCGTCTGCAATGCGACAAGAGCGGGGTAGATTCGCTGAGCAATGGCGCCTGAGCAAGCGACGATACATTTGCCCTCATATGGCTCATCAAACTTTAAGCTAGCAATGAAGTGTTGCTCCTGCTGCTGTTGAGCTTTGGCATATTCGAACACTCGCCGCCCCTGTTCGGTAAGCTGAATGCCTTTACCTAGGCGAATAACTAATTCGCAGCCACACGTGTCCTCAAGCTTTTTTAGATGCTGGCTTACGCCGGGCTGTGTCATAAAACGCTGTTCAGCAGTGCGGGTAAAGTGCCCTGTTTCAACTAGCGTTATAAAGGTGTCTAACCAAATAGGATTAAGCATTTATATAATTTAAAATTATCAAAATAAGAATTTATGATAATTTCAAGTTTCTGCTTTGTCTAGCTATCATCACTTCACGTTGACTCACAGGCATCATTGGATGGCTTGGGTTTCTATCTATTATTGTGTAACGCAGGAATGCGTTAAGAGGAGTAAGTGATGACTGAAGCAGTAAAAACACCGTATCCACGTACGTTTTCTCATATTGGGCTATCGGTTCCCGATTTAGACGCGGCCGTTAAGTTTTACACCGAAGTACTAGGTTGGTACTTGATCATGAAGCCAACAGAAATTCTAGAAGATGATTCTGCAATTGGTGAAATGTGTACCGACGTGTTTGGTGCTGGCTGGGAAAAATTTCGCATAGCTCACTTATCCACTGGAGACAGAGTAGGGGTGGAAATATTCGAATTTAAAGATCAGCAAAACCCAGAAGACAACTTTGAGTACTGGAAAACGGGCATCTTTCACTTCTGTGTTCAAGACCCTGATGTGGAAGGCCTTGCGGACAAAATTGTCGCCGCTGGTGGTAAAAAGCGCATGAAAGCACCGCGTTATTACTACCCTGGTGAAAAGCCTTACCGCATGATTTACATGGAAGACCCGTTTGGCAACATTCTTGAAATTTACAGCCACAGCTATGAACTGCATTACGCAAGTGGCGCTTACGAGTAAGCGTTAATTCATTATCTAGGCTAAAACTGACGCCGCCGCTTCTGCTTTAAATACACCAAATGTTAGATGGCACAAACAAGCGCGGCGTCTGTTGCAATTAACCCCAATGCCATTAACCATACGGGCCAGACACATAGGGGTTAGTTGCCCTCTCTGTGGCAATTGTGGTGGTAGGGCCATGCCCTGGATAAATGGTCATCAAATCGGGAAGCGTGAGGATCTTTTGCTTTATTGAGCTTATCAACTGCTGCTGATCGCCCTGCGGGAAGTCAGTTCGACCAATCGACCCTGCAAAAATAATATCCCCAACAATCACCTTATTGCTAGTGCGTTCAACCAGCGCTACGTGTCCGGGAGTATGCCCAGGGCAATGCAACACATCTAAGGTTAAACTGCCAACAGCAATGGTGTCATTATCATTAAGCCACTGGGTAGGCTCAAAGGGCGAAGCAGGTGGAAAACCAAACATCTGACTTTGCTGCATGAGGGCATCTAACCAAAACTTATCACCTTTATGTGGACCAATAATGGGCACGTTAAAATGTGACGCTATTTCTACGGTTCCGCCAACATGGTCGAGGTGACCATGGGTAAGTATTATTTTATCAATATCAACGTGGTTGTCGTTTGCCGCTTTGATCAACTTATCTACGTTACCACCGGGGTCGACAAAGGCGCCTTTCATGGAGTCAGGATCCCAAATCAAAGAACAATTTTGAGCGAATGGGGTAACGGGTATAACAACAATTTCCACAATATTTCTCTTATCTTCTTTTTTGATACTTATGCAAATTAATGCTTTTAGTCTTTCGCGTTTTTAGTAAACAGCCAGTAAAGTGCTGCGCCTATCACCAGTTCGCCAACTAAAAATAGCCAAGCATTGGTTGTAGACTGACTAATAGACCAAATACACACAGCTAGGGCTATAAAGGGTACTGCACGTTTGACTATGTTAGGTGTGTAGGTAAGCTGATGTTGCGCCTTCATTAACACCATAACGCACACCGCGTAAACTACAAGCCTTGCTAACACACTTGAAATTGCAAGCCACACAAAGCTTCCGCTAAGCGCCATAACGCCTGCAAAAATACCCAGCACTAAAACCGAGATATACGGAGTGGCAAACTCGCTATGTACTTTGCCAAGCCAGTGCTTACCAAGATTTTTCGGAATAAGAGACTGGCGAGCCATAGAGTACGTAAGGCGCGATGTTGAAATCATATTGGCAAGTAGGTTTCCAGCTACAGACACAACGGCGGTCAACGTCATTACCAGCGCACCAGTTTCACCAAAAATAATATTGGCAAGGGCGATTAACGGGGCGCTATCGGGGGTTGCACCGCCAAGCGTATGCCAGTAAAGCCACTGAACGCAGAAATAAAATAACGCAATGCCTGACACTGTCAGCATTAATGCTTTTGGAATGGTTTTCTTTGGAGAGTTAGTTTCGCCGCTGGTAACCACAACCGTTTCAAAACCAATGAATGCATACAGTGTGATAAGTGCGCCTGCGGATATTGTGTCTAATGTTGGGGTGACAACGGGCGAAGCAGTAGAGAAATCAAGTTGCCAATATCCTACGCCAATAAGCGCTACAAAAGGCAATAGCTTCAAAACAGAGATAGTATCGAGGGAGCGCATTGCCGCTTTTAGCCCCACAATATTAACAAATATGAGTAGGCTAGTGAGCGCTATTATTGCCAGTGATTTTCCCATTCCTGCGTTGATTTCTGGCCACAAATAGCCGGCGTACAGTAGCAGAACGTGCATATTCGCCGCTATTGCAGTGGCTCTGGCAAGGTAATACACAAACCCCGTTTGAAAGGCTGCTGCATTACCGAACCCTTTGCGTGCGTAAATAACCGGCCCACCAGTTTCTTGATAAAAAACAGCAAGCTGCCCAAAACACCACACAATGGTGAGCATAAGGGCGCCAAAAATAAGAAATATATAAGGGCTAAACGCACCTAACTCTGCAGCCATTTTGGCAGGCAGGGCAAAAATACCTGCGCCGATAAGGCCGTTTAGTACAAGTAAGGCGGCACCAATGCCGCCAATACCCTTAGTGAGCAGGCTGTTTCTAGTCATTGTTTAGGCTAAAAACGTGCTCACCGGCAACATAAGTTGAAAGTACTTTAGTTTTCCAAATGTGCTGAGGCTCAATACTGAAGATGTCTTGGTCGACTAAAATAAAGTCTGCCCATTTTCCTGGTGTAAGTGTACCCAACGTATCTTCCATATGTCCTGCATAGGCCGCATCAAGAGTAAAGCCTTTAAAGGCTTGCTCAACAGATAAAGCTTCGTGAGCATACCACCCGTTAACCGGCTGGTTGTCTCTGTCTTGACGGGTCACCGCAGCGTGTAAACCATAAAACGGGTTGGCTAATTCCACCGGAAAGTCGGAGCCAAGTGGTAGTGCAATGCCCGAATCTAGCAGTGTTTTCCACGCATAAGCGCCTTTCATTCGATCTTTACCGATGCGATCTTCTGCCATATTTTTATCGCTGGTGGCGTGGGTAGGCTGCATGGATGGAAGCACCTTCAAGCCAGAAAAGCGCGCTAGGTCGTCAGGTGCAATCACCTGTGCATGCTCAATACGGTTGCGCAGTTCGCTTCCGCCAATACGGTCAAAGGTGCTTTCAAACTCATTAAGTGCCACGTGATTCGCTTTATCGCCAATAGCATGGTAATTCAGCTGAAATCCTGCGCCTATCACGTTGGTGAAGAGCTCAGTCATGTCTTCTGGTTGAGTAAGCAATAAGCCATGTTGATGAGGCGCATCGGAATACGGCTCTAATAGCGCTGCGCCACGACTGCCGAGTGCACCATCGCCATAGGCTTTTACTGAGCGAATATACAAAAAGTCGTCGTTATCGCGAATGGTCCCGTTACCCAGCATGGTGGATAACTCAGGATCGGTAGCACTCACCATGGCATAAATACGAATAGGCAAGTCACTTTCTACCGACTCTTTTAAATAGAAGTCATACACATCGCGACTAATGCCAGCGTCGTGCATTGATGTTATTCCATTGGCTAGCAAGTGCTCGCCAGCTGCATCTAACTGCTGCTGATAAATAGCATTACTTGCCGAAGGTAAGTGTTTTTCAATAAGCATTGATGCGTTATCGATAAATACGCCAGTAGGATTACCGTTGGCATCTTTAATTATTTCGCCACCAACAGGAGATTGGGTGTCTTTGGTAATGCCGGCAATTTCCATCGCTTTGGAATTTACCCACGCAGCGTGTCCATCAACCCGCGTAAGCACTACCGGGCGGTCTGACACTACTTTATCTAGATCGCTGGCGCTTGGAAAAGCGCGGTCGCTCCAAAGTTCTTGGTTCCAGCCACGACCGGTGATCCAGCTTTGCGCTTTGTTGGCAAAAGCATAATCTGACACCATTTTTGCCGCATTGCTAGCACTCGTGCTCTCTCTTAAGTTCACTTCCAACAGGTTGGCGCCCAACCCTAACAAATGGCCATGAGCATCAATAAGCCCAGGAAGCATGACTTTTCCTTCGCCATCGATTGTCGTGCTAATGTCAAAGTTTTCTGCCTTGGCATTAAGGGCGAGTACTTTGCCCTCATCCATTACCATATTACTGAATTGAACAAGGGTGCCACTGTCGTTTAACGTGTAGCCTTTTACGTTTTTAACCAGTGTTGCTGCGTTTGCATAGTTAAGTGAAATAACAGAGTTAAGTGCAATACAGGATGCCACAAGTGTGAGCCCGCTTATTAGCTTTTTCATTGGCTTTGTTTTCATCATTCTTCTTCTGTGCTGTCGTCGAAATCTATAATAGGGGGTTGAAGTAAAAAGTCTTGCTCCCAAATTGCTGCCATTGACGCCTGACTGATATTACCACCAGAGAGCATAACTAACGCCGTTTTGCCCGGAGGGGTATTGGCAGCCCACGATGCCACTGCCGCCATAGTCATTGCGCAGGTAGGTTCTATATGCAACTTCAATAGATGGTGTAGCCATTGGGTCCAATATGCAATCTGCAGCTCGTCAACTTCATAAAAATCATCGAGTTGTTGTAGTAACTCAAACGTTACATCACCAACGCTGGGGGTGGCTGCACCATCTGCTAGTGTGTGTGGTGTGTGCTCAAGGGCTACAATCTCACCTGCCTGAAGCGACTGAGAGGCGTCATTCGCTTCGGCGGGCTCTGCGCCAATCACCAGTGCGTTGGGCTGCAATGCCCGTGTCGCTAGTAGCGTACCCGCTAAAAGGCCACCACCGCCACAGGGTGCAAAGACTGCATCTACGTCTCCTGCGTCTTCAAGTGCCTCTAAGGCTGCGGTGCCTTGTCCGGCAATAATATCTTCATGGTTAAAAGGCGGTATCCACACGGTATCAGGGCTATTGGCCGCTTCTTTAACCGCAATGTCTGCTTCAGGGCGAGTAGCAAACAGCTTCAATTCTGCGCCGTAGCTCTTTGTCGCCGCTGCTTTTATTGGGGATATATTTTCACTGGCGAAAATAGTGGCTTTTATACCAAAGTGAGCCGCTGCATAGGCTACCGCCTGCGCATGATTTCCAGAGCTATTGGCGACAACCTGTGATGGTAGTTTACCTTCTTCCTTTAATTTGGCTAGAAAGTTCATTGCGCCACGAATTTTGAAAGCGCCAATGGTTTGCAAGCACTCAGCTTTAAAAAGGATTCTATGACCCATCCACGAGTTTAACAGTGTCGACTCAACAATAGGCGTGCGTTTTACTACTTCATTGATACGTTGTTGTGCTCGCGTCACGTCCTCAAAACACAATTGCTTACTCATTTGATGATGCTCTTACTATTTTTGATATTGTTTTTTATGGTTATACCCTATCACTTGTAGGCAATAAGACAAATTCATATTGGTTTCATATTGTCAGATTGTATTTTTGATTTTATAGACCTTTTCCTAAACACAAATTACCTCCATTTTCTAAATAACATTCGCTATTTGATGTGTCTTGCGACAATATTTACTTTCATGCGTGTTATTTATTAGGTTTATTTGAGTAAGCAAGACGCCCTCAAGGGTGCAGGCTGCGCCAATTTAGTGAAGGAGAAAGAATATGGGTTTATTCGATACAATAATGGGAAATGCAAGTGAAACGAGTTCTGAAGATGTTCAGGAAGAACTGTCTCCAATACTTGCTGATAACGAAGTGGTTACGTCGGCATTTAAATTGGTTCGTGACTTAAGCGTGTTCACTAATAAGCGATTAATAATCATTGATAAGCAGGGGTTGACGGGGCGAAAAGTGAATTATCACTCTATTCCGTATAAATCTATTACCCAGTTTATTGTTGAAACAGCAGGGCACTTTGATACTGATGCAGAGCTAAAAATTTGGCTGTCGGGCAAATCAGATGCTATTGAAATTGAACTAAGTGCATCCTCTGCACAGGCAGTGCAAAAGAACCTTGCCAATCAGATGTTTGCATAAAAGATACGCTGGTCGTTAGTCGGCCAAGACGCTTTCAAAATAAAAAAGGGCATAACAAAAAATTGTTATGCCCTTTTTCGTAGCTCAGGTTTTTCCCATAAGCCTTTTCTCCAAACCTTTCTTACTTCAAGTTTCTCTCAAAGAAGTTGGTAATGGTTTTGTATAAGTGAATACCAGTTTGCTTACCGCGAAGACTGTGCTTTTTACCTGGGTAGTCCATGGTTTCAAACGGGATAGCCAGGTCCTGCAAGTGCTTATAAAGCATTGTGGAGTGGGTGAATAGTACGTTGTCATCAGCCATTCCGTGGTAAATCAGCAGGTCGCCTTTTAAGTCTTTCGCGTATGGAAAGACAGAAGATGCAGTGTAAGCATCGTTCTCGGTGTTTGGGTTACCCATGTAGCGTTCGGTGTAGTGAGTGTCGTATAAACGCCAGTCGGTAACGGGAGCACCAGATACACCTGCAGCGAAATAGTCGCCCGCTTTAAACATGGCCATAAGGGTCATGTAGCCACCATAACTGTGTCCGTGAATACCAATGTTGTCAGCATCAACGAAGGGCAGCGTGCGTAAATACTCTACGCCGGCAACTTGGTCATCAACCTCGATAAAGCCCATTTTTTTGTAAATAGGATCTTCAAACGCTTTGCCTCGGTAGTTAGAGCCTCGGTTATCTACCGTGAAGACCACATAACCCTGGTCAACCCAGTGTTGCATCAATAAGCCACGATTTCCCGCCCACTTATTGGTAACCACTTGTGCGTGAGGGCCACCATATAAATACACGATTACAGGCAGTTTCTTATTCGGGTTTTCTACCGCGCTCTCTGGCTTGTAGATACGGTATTTTAGCGTTGCACCGTCTTTTGTTTGAATATCGCCAAACTCAGGCTTGGTCCAGCTGTCCATATAGGCGTGCAAAGGATGGCCTTCTTCTACTTTATTTTCTTCAAGCCAAGTAATACGTTTGCCTGAAGCATCGTTTAAACTGACTTGGAAAGGAGAGTTAACAGTAGAGAAACGGTCGATAAAAATAGAAGCATCGCTGCTGAAAGTTGCGTCATGATAGGCGCCTAATTCAGTAATACGCGCTATATCGCTGGTGTCTTTTCCATCAAAAGGTACTACATAGATGTGACTTTCTAGTGGCGTGTCTTTGCGACCAGAAAAGAAAATGCGGTCGTTTTGCGTATCGATGGCTTCAATACTGTCAACCACCCAGTCTCCCGATGTAAGCTGCTTAACCATTTTGCCGCTGTTATCGAAAAGATATAGGTGCTTGAAGCCATCGCGCTCAGATGCCCAAACAAACTGACCTCTGTCTTTGAGGAAATACAGATCGTCGTGTAAATTAACCCAAGTATCACTGCTTTCATTTACAAGTACACGTTGGTCTTTTGTTTGCATGTTATACGCGCGTAGCTCAAGGTTTTGCTGATCGCGTGTTTGCCATTGGTAGGTAAATGTTGTGCTGTCCGGCATCCATTGGCCTCTGGCAAAGTACACGTCTTTATCTTCGCCTAAATCTACCCACGTACGCTCGTTTGTGTCTAGCGACTGAATGGCAAGTTCTACAACCACGTTGGGTGTACCCGCTTTAGGGTACCTTTGTTCAATCAGTTTGATGTCATCAGCGTAAATCTCAGTACGCGTAATAACGTCTACTGGGCTTTCGTCTACTTTAGTAAACGCAATTTTGCTTTCATCTGGCGCCCACCAATACCCGGTCATTCTTCCCATTTCCTCTTGGGAAACAAACTCGGCCATACCAAACTTGATGTTGCCACCGCCGTCTTTAGTAATTGCCATCTCTTTGCCCGAGGCAATATGTTTTACATAGAGGTTCTGATCGCGAACGTAAGAAATGTAATTACCTTTAGGAGATAGTTTGATGTCTGTTTCAAATGCATCGGTATCGAGTAGCTGCTTGGCTCCTTTTTCGCCAAGTTTGTGATAGTACACATCACCGCCAAGAGGGAAGAGCAGAGCTTTACCATCGTCAGACCATTCGTAGCTTACTATACCGCTACCTTTTAGGCGCATGCGCTCGCGACGGGCTTTCTCTTCATCAGAAAGTACTTCTTCGCCACTTTGTAAGTCGTTAGAATCGAACAGCATGCGGGTTTCGCCACTGTCGATGTGGTATTCCCACAGGTCGAGACGTTCGTAGTCGGTTTGCTTTCCTTTTAAGAACGTAACGCGCGCGCCATCGGGAGACACTTTGAGTGTGCGAGGGGCGCTGCCGTCTAAAGAAGGTGATGAGAAAATTCGCTCAATAGTGAGCGTTTCAGCGTGTAAAGCAGTAGAGAGCATAGCGGCTCCAATTAAAAGGGCTTTTTTCATTGTTATCTGCATATTTTACTGTCGAAGGTTAGATTGTAGAGAAACCATCACATGATACAAGGTGCAAAGTATGAAATCCGCAATGGTGCTAGGAGCGACAGGTTTAGTCGGACGAACGCTCGTAAATATGCTTTTACAGGACAGGCGTTACGATGAAGTGACATGCTTGGTGCGTAAGCCTCTGTCTTCACAGATGTTCATCGACCCTCACAGCCGATTAAGACCGGTGGTTATCGACTTTGACAATATTCAAGACTATCAAGGTTACTTTAGCGTTAATCATGTGTACTGCTGCTTAGGCACCACCCTTAAAAAGGCAGGTTCGAAAAAAGCATTTCGTCGTGTAGATTTTGAATATATCCACGTTGCGGCTCAGCTTACCCGTGCCCAGCGTGCCGATAGCTTTGTTTGGGTGTCTTCTGTAGGGGCTGACGCAAAAAGTAGTAATTTTTACCTAAGGGTAAAAGGCGAGCTTGAAAATGCCATTATGCGCATGCCACAGCTGCCAAATGCATCCGCGGTCAGGCCGTCATTGCTGTTAGGGAATAGAGATGAATCTCGCTTACTTGAAGATGTTGCGCAAAAAACCGCGCCTATTTGGCAATCTATAATGAAAGGGCCGCTTAAAAAATATCGTCCCGTAGCGCCAATTAATGTGGCAAGAAATATGATGTCACTGCAAAAATGGTAAGTGAGTTGAAAATAGAAAGCGATTTAAATATAGAGAGTGGATTAACACAAAAAGCGGGTTTAAAAAGGTAAGAAAGATATCGGCCTGGCGCTAATGCTTGTCTAAATTAATATTTATTCTTAGTTATCTATTCCATCACGCGTGCTGGGATAGAATAGATGAGGTAAGATCTCTGCCGTGTTTCATTTTCTATGTTCTTAAATAATGTTCCGTTGTAAGCAATTCAGTGTGGCGCAAGATAAGTGTGCCATGAAGGTGAATACCGATAGTCTAATTCTTGGAAGTTGGGTAAATCCCAATGGGGCCAAAAGTGTGCTGGACATCGGTACTGGAACGGGCATTCTCGCGCTTATGATGGCGCAAAAAACGGATGACGCTGCCGACATACAGGCGATTGAGGTAGATGAAAGTGCGGCGCAGCAGGCGAGAGATAATGCTGAGATGTCAAAGTGGTCGAAGCGAATTTCGGTGCACCACCAGGCCTTAGAGGTTTATAAGCCCAAGGCAAAATTTGATATTATTATATCGAACCCGCCTTATTTTGAGCACAATAATAAACCCACCAATGCCTTTGCTAGTCAAAGCGATGCAAGACACAGTGCTCGACAAACTGGCTTACTTTCGCCGACTGCACTTTTTCAGTTTGCAGCTAATAACGTATCTGCAGGGGGAAGTCTTTACTGCGTTTACCCTTATCAGCGAATGGCCGAAATAGAGCAAGCCGCGTTAGCGTTTAACTTATTTGTGACAAGTTGTTTGGTGGTAAAACACGACAGCAAAAGTGATCCCTACCTATGCGTTTACCGTTTTCAGGCTCAACGCGCTAATGATGAAGACAGCGAGAGCGTCGCTGAATTTGAGGAGAAGTATCCAACCCTTACAATACGCGATCACAATAGTGAGTATTCATCTGCGTTCAAGGTGCTTTGCCGCCCGTTTTATCTAAAATTTTAAAAGAGAAAAAATCATGGTTGTCGTTGCCGAAGCATTTGGTGCAGTTGCTGTTGTTTTAAATTTCATTGGGTACCGACAAAATAATGTTGACCGCTATCTGCTGATATCCGCGTTTGCTTTAGCAAGTTTGAGTGCCCATTTCTTTATGCTAGATGCTATGGCTGCAGGGGTAGGGACTCTTCTCGCTAGCGTTCGCAACATCATTGCGATAAAAAACAGAAGTAACCTTATTCTGTTTGCTTTTATTGGTATTAATATTGGTTTTTTATGCTACGAATGGTTTGTGCTTGAGCATCACTGGAACATATTTATCGCCTATGCTTCCTCGCTCATTTTTACCATTGGCTCTATTGTAATAAGAGACACCCATCAAATACGAAAAACCTTTCTCGTCGCCGAGTCACTGGGCTTACTCTATGCCATTTCGGTGGGAAGTATTTTTGGCACTGTGTTTAACATAAGTAACCTCATCAGCATTATTAGTAAACTAAAGCGGTAACCCATAACTCTAAAAGTCGGAGCCGTCAAACTTCAAAAAGGGCGATTATTTCATTGAAATAGTGGCCCTTTTTTGTGCTGTTTTGATTCTAAAATGTGAGTGTTCACTTTCTTTTATCTCCTTGTATACAATAAGCCTAAAGTTCAATAGGCGAAAGTTCAATAACGCTTTTGCGTATGTAAGCGTATTCTTATTAATTAGTAAGTATGAATGCCGCGATGTTTCCTAATAGTGGGTAGAAGTAAACTCACTCGAGGTTTTGGGGAGATGCGTTATGAACAAAGAAAATAAGTTTCGCAGTGAACATCAAAGGAATGATTTTAGCGACGAATTAGAGCGTAAGTTTGCAGACTGCATGCCTGTGAATATATATGAACTCGCGAAGGGTCAACATCGCTCACAAAGCGATGGTGAGATGCCAGAAACACCTTCTGGAGTTATCGGTGTTCAATCACAACTAGAGACCGAAAAGCTTTGGCAGAACAGGTTGCACATGCTATTAAACGCGGAGCGCACACTCAATAGCATTACTCGCTACCGTAAATTAACGGCTATTTTGGTTACGGCAAGTATGGCTATCTTGCTGTTTTCATTATTTGTTGCACCATCATTACCCCCTTCTGTTTTTTATGGCATTATACTAATATGTTTATGCGGAGTTGCGACGTATCCTGCGTGGTGTGTTGCAACGAAAAGTGCACAAGAGCAACGTGATAGCATTTCGAGAATGTTTTATAAAAGCAATCACGAAGTTGAACTGTCAAATGGTGAAGTTACGCTAATTAACAGGGCAAACTATGCGAGTGTCACAAAAATACACATAGCGGATCGCAATATTGGACAACTCGCCACATGAGAACGTATCGAACCCAGTACAGTACGTAGGCGCTCTATTATTAGCCTCTGTGCTGCTTGGCGCCATTTTATTAGCGCCAATGGATGCTATCGGACAACTCTTCGCGTCACTGCTAGTGCTAATTTCAATTTCCTGGTGTAGCAAAGAAGCCCAACATACCCAGCCTCATCAACATTTCTTTCGAATTTTAGCCCTTGTATTGGGCACTGCCTTAACCACTCGTTATTTGCTATGGCGAGGACTGTATACGCTCACCTATACCGACATTTTTTCACTTATTGCGGTTTGGCTATTATTTATTGCCGAAATTTATGCAGGCATCACCTCCGTTTTAGGCGCTATTGTCAATGCGTTTCCTCTTAGTAGGCCGCTGCTCACTTTGAAAGACATAGACACAGAGCGCTTGCCTTCTGTGGACGTCATGATCCCCACCTATAATGAAGACCTTGATATTCTTGAGGTGACAATTCGCGCGGCTAAAATCCTCGACTATCCCAAGGACAAGTTATTTATACACTTGTTGGACGATGGCGGTACCGATCAAAAAATTAATGCAAGTAATGAAACTGCTGCAGCAACGGCAAAGAAACGGCGAAGTAACCTTCAGGCGCTTTGTGAAAAACACGATATTGTCTATCACACTCGCGCAAAGAACGAATTTGCGAAAGCGGGCAATGTAAATAGTGCTATAGGGAATACTAGCAGTGACCTTATTGTCATTTTAGATGCCGACCATGTGCCTACATCAGATTTTCTCGATAGAACCGTGCCTTGGATGTTGAAAAACGAAAATGTCTTTTTGGTGCAAACTCCGCATTTTATGGCGAACCCTGACCCTGTTGAACGAAATTACTTTTCAGCCTTTACGAGAATGCCCTCTGAAAACGACATGTTTTACGGGACTATTCAAAAAGGCCTCGATTACTGGGGCAGTTCTTTCTTTTGTGGTTCTGCGGCCCTGATGAGGCGAGCGCACCTCGAGTTGGTAGGGGGAATATCTGGTGAGTCAATTACAGAAGACGCAGAAACCGCGTTAGATTTACATAAATTAGGCTATGAATCGGTTTATGTAGACAGACCAATGGTGAGCGGTTTGGCACCCGAAACGTTTGATGCGTTCATTCAGCAGCGAATGCGCTGGGCACAAGGAATGACGCAGATTCTTTTGTTAAAAAAGCCGTTTAAAGCCGAGGGGCTTAAGTGGTATCAGCGTGTAGGGTATATGAGCTCTATAATGTTTTGGTTATTTCCTTTCGCGCGTATTATTTTTCTGCTCATGCCTTTGACTTATCTTGTGTTTGGACTGCAGGTATATCATGCCTCTATGCTGGAAATACTGGCCTATACCATTCCTCATGTTATCGCGACGTATATGATTTCCACTATGCTGTTTGGACGAACGCGATGGCCCTTAGTTTCTGAAATATACGAAATTTTACAGTGTGCCTTTACACTCAAAGCGCTAATAAAGGTGTTTATTAAACCCCGCGAGCCTTCCTTTGTGGTTACGCCAAAAGGGGAAAGTTTAGACAAAACTTTTGTGTCGCCACTCGCAAATGTCTTTTATTGGCTTATTCTTATATTGTTGTTTGCTTTTTTCACTGGGGTGTATAAATTTATCACCGAGCCGCTAAGTAGAGAGTTGACCGTTGTTGTTATGCTGTGGAACGGATTCAACCTATTATTGTTAATGTCGGTGTTGAGCGTGTTGTTAGAAAGAAAACAAGTGCGATCTCAATCTAGGTTACCCGCTACCAACAACGTCGTAATAAGCACCCAGAAAGGACAGACCTGGGTCGGCGACCTTGTGGATCTCTCAATAGGCGGAGCAAGGATGAAGTTAAAAGGTGAGGGGGCGTTATTTTCTGACCAAGCCAAACTGACAACGTGGTGCGAGGCATTAAATAAGAACGTTCACTTGCCTGTTACGGTATTAAACTACGATAGTAAATTGTCGTTGCTTCGCGTGCAGTTTTCCCCTTCAACGGAAGAGGAGCACAGCGAAGTTGTTGCCTTTGCATTAGCAGATAGCCGTAGATGGATGTCATTTCAGCGAAGGAGAACGCGCGCGATTACGTACTGGTACGGTGCTAAGCACGTACTGAGTGTTGGGTTAAAACCTGCTCTTTTGCATTTTCTTCATGCTCTAGATATCGCAGGCAAAAAAATAAGTCACAAAATAAGTTCTGCCAAGGAATAAACAAAAATGATAAAAATCTATCCTATGTTGTTGTTGAGCTTACTATTAGCATTTACCGTTAATGCTGAAACAAATACCTATCGTCTCACCGATTTTTTTGCCGGCGAAAGTATTGTTCGGCTAGAGGGTAAAGCGGACTCAATCGATTTTGCTATTCCTTTGGCTTCAATTACCGACGTTGATAACGCTGTGCTTACATTAGATGTAATCAGCTCTAAGGCGCTTATAGAAAAACGTTCTCAGCTTGTTGTACGTTTTAATAACGCCACTATCGGTCAAATACGATTCGACCCTGACCGTCCCTCACTTATCTCTGAAGTGTCCATACCGGCTAAGTTATGGCGAGATGGCTTCAATACCCTTACATTCAGTGTTAGTCAGCATTATGCAAACCAGTGTGTAGATGGCAGTGCACCTGAACTATGGAGCGAGGTGAATATGTATAATTCAACCTTGCAAATAACCTCAAGTAATAATGTTGATACTTTCACATTCGATAAGTTAGATGGCTTCTTCAACCCAGGAATTGGCGGCTTGCGAGACGTCTCGTTGATAACAGCAACAGATGTGGAAGGCGACATTAGCAAACGTACTCTTTCATTAGTAGGTCAGGCACTTGCGCTACGTAATCAATATCAGCCCCTTGAGCTAAAGCATGAGACCTTTGATGAGGGATATGTATTACCTGAATTAGACACTGCTAACGAGGAACAGCGCTGGACAGAAGAAAATATTCAGCGCTATGAGCGCTCAGCATGGTATACACGGGATAATTCCAAAAATAATCGTTCTGGCAACGCGTTAGCTAAGAGTCAAACGCAACAGTTACATGTCATAGTAGGTACTGCCTCCTCGCTCTCACCTGTGCTATCCGATACCACGGTTAACAGTATTAAAGGCCCTTATTTAAAAACAGAAGTAACGCCTTCATTTTCAATCGGTAATCGCGTGATTATCCCTTCCACGTTTCGCCTTATTGTCAGTGGCAATACCACTGACGATGTACACAAAGCTGCGCAAACCTTGGCAGTTATGGACGATGAGATAAATGTAACTTCTCAAATTACCGTATTGTCTCATGCTGGTATGGAGGCAACGCGATTACAAAAACAGCTAGTCGCAGCACCAGATACTGCTTACGAGTTTCAAGATTTAGGTATTTCGGCGGCAAGGTTTAGAGATGAAGGAGACTTTTCAAAACGTGCTTCATTCTTACTACCTGCTGATTTTTATGTACCGGAAAATGCCAGCGTTGGTTTACTGCTTAATTTCGGGTACGGAGCGGGTAATGGACCTGGCTCTATTATGAATGTGAAAGTAAACAATGAATTGGTACATGGTCTTGCTCTTGATAACCCGAACGGGCAAGTGTTCAAAAACTACAAGTTATCGGTCCCTGCAAGATACTTAAAAGGCGGAGCAAACAATATCGACTTTGATGTGACGCTGCGTGCGCCTCTCGCAGGAGTCGCGTGTGATGAAGTCGCGGGAAGTCATTTAATATTTCAGTTGGAGAATACCTCTGCTATCGACCTACCTGATGCGGGACACGTAGCAGTACAGCCAAGCTTAACGTTATTCGGCGAAACGGCCTATCCCCTAGCACGATTTGAGTCAGCCCCTGCATCGTCTATCATTATTCCGTCTTCAGAGTTTATGGATAGTGCGCTAACGATAAGTGCAAAATTAGCGCAGGTAGCTAACGCTCCGCTACTTAATTTGACTATTAATAACATGGCGTTAGAAAGCATGCCATCGGACGCGATTGCAGGCTCGGCAATTATATTGGGCACGCCAGACTCGCTGTCACAAGTGCAACAGTCTGAGTTTACAACGGCAATAGAGGCGACGAAACGTTGGTCTTATCAACTTCAAAATAACCTTCATAATCGGGTGAGAAATCTGACTCAAGATAGGTCATTCAAAGCCATGAAAGTGGAAGGTAACACAATACAGGAAAGCGACTTAGGGCCGCAGGCTATTCTTACCGCACACGCCAACCCAAATAGTAACGACACATTATTCATCGTTGCCGCACAAACCTCTGAATTACTCAACGACAGGGTGAGTGATTTAGTGAGCTTATCGATGTGGGGTCAACTAGCCGGAGATTTCTTTGCTTGGAGCGACAGCCGCGCACCTTCTCTTATTATGCAGGTGAATGAAACCTACGAAATTGGCGAGTCTGACGATGCGTGGCTTCAACTCAGACTATGGCTTTCCAACAACCCCTGGTACTGGTTAGTTGGTTTTGTGGTTCTGGTTTTCTCAATCAGTTTACTCATTTACTTACTGCTTAAACGTCGGAATAAAAAAGTACAAGACTCATGGTAACAAGAGTTAAAGCCGCCGCTGTCTTTTGCTTAGCATTGCTTTTGATGTCGTGTACGGATTCTTATAATAAGCAATCTGATAATAAGCAATTTGAACAGCGTTTTACCGCCTATAAAGCGCTCTTTGTTATCGACGGTAGAATAGTGGACACCGGTAACGATGAGGTCTCTCACTCTGAGGGACAAGGTTACGGTATGTTGTTCGCTGCTCATGCTAATGACCGGGTAGCCTTTGATAGCATATGGCAATGGACCCAAACCGTATTGCAGCGACCTGACGGTTTGTTCAGCTGGCGCTACACACCTTGTGCGACTAAGGACACCGCTTGTGTTGACGACCCCAATAATGCGTCAGATGGCGATGTATTAATTGCTTGGGCACTGCTTAGGGCAGCAAAACGCTGGAATACACCGAGTTATGAAGACGAAGCACGCAGAATTATTCAGGCCATAGAAGAAAAGCTAATAGTGACACGGGATGGCTATACGTTATTACTACCCGGGGAATCAGGCTTTGATAACGGCAATGGCGTTAGTCTCAGTAGTAACGAAGATGGCGTTCAGTTTAATCTTTCATACTGGGTGTTCCCAGCCCTGTCGGCCTTTTCTGACTACTCTGAATACCCCAGTATTTGGCAGGAATTATTCGCCAGCGGCATATCGCTAGTGCAGAAAGCCCGGTTCTCATCTCATCAACTGCCCTCTGATTGGACGCGTTTATACAAGGGGAGTTTTTCAACAAACAATGTTATTGCCAGTGAATTTGGGTTCAATGCGGTGCGAATTCCTCTGCATTTAGCATGGTCTGACACTTTTTTAGCCAGTGCTGAACGCAATGATGTGTTAAGCCCATTCGCAAAATGGTGGTCACAAGATTATGTGCCAGCAACTCTTTCACTAGATGACGAGAAACCAGCGGAATATGCAATGACCCTTGGCATGCGTGCGGTTGAGCAAGCGGTTAATAACATCGTTAATGACACCGCACCTGATTGGCCTGACATTAACAGAGACGTTGACTATTATTCGGCAAGTCTGGTGTTACTTTCAATGCTGGCCGTCTCGGATATATCGGGGTAAGAAGCATGACTATAAATAACCGGTTGTCCCTTTTTTTCTTTTTGAAATTAGTCATGCTTGCCGCGTTGGCCCCTCACATGGCTCACGGTCAATCTAAAACTACGTATGAAGAACGCAAGCTAGGGTTTGATGCCTTTGACGAAAGTCAGCCTGATGTCACCGGGCTATGGTTTCATATCGAGCAGGGGCAGAAATCTCTCGCAAACGACGAGTATGGGCGCTTGCGGTATCAATATCCTAGCTGGCAGCCATCGAAGCCACTGCAAAACGCGCTAGACCGACTGAATAATCTGTCACGAGCCAAGCAAGGCGCTAGTCAACAGGGCGCTGGTCAACAGGGGGCTAGTCGACAGAAGAGTGACCGCCAGACAGCGTCAAGCGAAAAGGAGCTTGTATCAAATGAGCCTAGTTCTGAAAGCAACGCACCTAAATCGCCACTCGCGATATTTGCAGAAAAAACACCCCAAGCTCGCAGACAAATATCAAATACAGAATTTAATAAGCTAGTAGCCTTAGCAGAGAAAGAAAACCAGCCAAACTTCTATTTACTGATGGGGTGGGCGGCTATTGATCGTGGGCAACTTAACCTAGCGCGCACGCAGTTTGATAGCACACTGGTGCTCAGCCCAAATGAGGTGCAGCGTCGCTCCGCTCAACAAGGCTTGGAAACCATCACTACTTTTATAGTGAATAGTGCTATACAGCAAAGGGATATTGAGCAGCTTGCGCGTTTACTTGCCAGCGGTAAAAGCAACAAAGACGGTGGTGCCGACGCAAGTTTGATCACGTCCCTTGTAGAGGGAAGCGCGTGGCGAAAATACAATGAAGATGCGTACAGCGAGGCCTACGAACTCTTTGTGTTATCGCAAAACGCCGATGGTCAGTATCTATCGCTAAGCGCACAGCGAAAGCATGCAATGGCCAGAGAGTTGGCATGCAGCATTGATACAGAACGCTTTTTACGTCGATGTGCCGATGGCCTTGCGCAGCAGCAACTCTATTTTTATGAAAATGGAGATTACAAAAGCAGCATTAAAACTGCCCAACAGCTAGGTGATATAAGAGCCTTAACCCTCGATGAGCTAACCTTACTGGGTTGGGCCGCAGCAAAATATGGCGATGGTGAAACGGCGACGTTGGCGTTTGAAAAAGTGCTGAAGCAAAATCCAGATGATGATGTTATTGCCGGCGAGTTAGTCAGGCTAAATAGTAATAACAGGCTAAAGTTAAATCAGCTTGCATCAGCATTTCCGGTAGTAAATACCCGCCGACAGGCGCAGGTGAATAGTAGCGCATGGCCTAGAAAACAATTTCTACTTTCCTATATAAACGCCGATACGCGTTCAACAACGGCGCAGACTAAAGATGCGTTCAGTGTGGTTTCTGGCATCACAACGCGCTCTCGCTCAGGTCAATCTGGGCTGGGAAATTTCGACGTTTTAACCAGCTATATTGGTATTGGTGATATTTACAAAGGTTGGCAATGGCGGGTCTTTCTTGATTATAAGCAGTTCTATAGTGGCGCGGCACAGTCTGGAGCGTGGCTGGGCGATGATTTGCTTGGAGATGGAGTGCGTAGCGCGGTATCAAACAACATCACTGGGTTTGAAGATAAAGGCCTAAGGGCCGATATTGCTTATCAAGACGTAGGCTTCAACTTTTATGCAAATGTGGAATACGGCATGTTTGATCAGCCCGTAAACGCTGATATTACCGGTCAAATTTCTGCAACATGGTTTTTACCTAAGCTGACGCTTGCCACTACCTTGTTCCGTTACCCTAAAGAGGACAGCATGCTTAGCCAAACAGGCTCGTTCAACGCAAGAAATGAAGACGCGTGGGGCTATGTACTGGAAGAGGGCATACGAGGGTTAGCAGCCTATGAACTGGCACCGCGTTGGTCTGTGGCCGGCACATTTCAAGTAAGTACTATGGATGGTGAGACAGTAGACAGCAATAGTGCACTTTCTGTACGGGGTGATGTTAGTTACGATATTGCTACAGACGTGTCAGATATGCTTGATTACTGGCGCGTTGGGCCGTTCGCAAGTTACTCAGGCTATAAGCATAATCGAAGTGGTTTTACCTATGGTAATGGGGGCTACTTTAGCCCCAATTACTTTATCTCCCTAGGATTGTATTCAGAGTTACTCACACTAGAAGCACTTAACTGGCAGCTGAAGCTCAGTAATTCAATAGCCCTTTCACGATTAGAGCAAACTGCAGACTCTCGTTTTCCGCTCATCGCTTCCCCTGATATCGAAAGCGATGCCGACCCGTCGGTTGCCTTGCCTTATTCTGAAACCACAGGACTAAGCGGAAATTTCCTCGCTGAGGCGCAATATCGTATTGGTAGTGACTGGATTGTAGCAGGCTATATGAGTAAGGCATTTGCCGTGGAATACCAAGCCTTTGAGGCTGGCATTCAACTTAGGTGGCGAGGAGGAGAGGGACGTGGCGTAACCAGTGACGAGCTTCTGTTGTCGTCACCTCGGTTACGTGGGTTTGCGCTTTAGTTTAAAGCGTTTTAACGCTTTTTCCTGCGCAGCATCATAAAGCAGCCAGCGCCAAAAAGCAGTGCAAGTGAGGCGGGCTCACTCACATTAATTGAGCCGAACTGGTAATTGTTTATCTGACCTGTGGGCGCAAGATACTCTTCACTTTTGTCATTCACTAAGGTTACCTCAGGCGTTATTAAGCTGTCAGCAATAACATTACCGTCTATATGTCCATTGTAGAAGCTCAGCTGCGCATAGGGGGCGAGAACGCTACCTTTAACGCCAACGGAGTGAAGCGTTACGTCAGTTGCATCAACAAAGTTGAACAGAATGTTATTGGTGTACAGGCCGTCGTGGCGCAAATCGTTATTATTATCGTTGTCGCGATACTGTCCGTTTTCTCTAAAATAACTATTTTCTTGTTTAAACGCCGTGTTGAAAAAGCCCGTATTGAATAACTCAACACTTTGCCCCAACACGTTGATGATATTAATGCTGGTGGTAGAGAAGTCGTAGACAATGCCTTTATCTGCAGCGCTAAACCATGAGCTGTCTATGGAAAAAATATTGATATCGTCATTGCCAGTAAACGTAATGGTGTCGATTTTTGTACTTGCATCGTCAAGGCAATTAGCAGCGCCACAGTTGAGCGTTGTAACGCCATTCACGTCCATATTGGCGAAGTCCCTTGATTGGGTAAGAACTTCATCTTTTATCGCAGTGAAATCAAGATTATCCACTTGCACAGTATTCGCAGCATCTTTAACCGCTGGTGATGTGCCTGAATTGCCGCTTTCTACAATGAGGTTGTTGCCATACGTCACAGAGCCATCGTCTAAGCCTGCACTTTTAATGACAACGTCTCTTTCGGCGTCGATGTTTCCCTGCTTTATGCCTGAACTGACAAGAGATACATCTCCCTTGCTACTGATGCCGCCATTATTTACAGAGCCGCCTTCAATCGACACCGACGCTGCGCTATTCAATCCTCCGGCAAATTCAACATTATTGGCATTGATCATTCCTGAAACCGTAGTCTGACCGCCGTTGACTTTACCTCGTGTAAAATTGAGGTCACCACCCACATAAAGGGAGCTGGTGGAGAGATCCGGTGGGAGCAATAAACCAACATCGAAGTCTTCAACCGTAAGGTTACCGCCTACAGCAAGCGTACCTTCAACATCGGAACGTTCGCCCTCATAATCGTTAAAGATAAATGCGTTATAGTTGAATGCTTCGCTCAGCGCGATAGGTGCAGCAATGCTGCATTGTGAGGATAATGCTACTGCGGTAATCGCAATAGTGGCAATTTTAGATTTCATAATAGCTCCAGGATTGTCTGAGCCCGGAACGGCACTTTCAACATGGCTTTCCAGACGATCTGTAGCTTACGATCTGACCAAAAGTTATGCAGTAATGCAATGTATACTTTGGTATGGGCGCTAATACGAAAAAAGCCGCCCGAGGGCGGCTTTTTTTAGCAAAAAGAGATGTTATCCCTTTTTAACTAGTACAGATACTTTTGAAATACCTGCAATTTTTACTTGGTTCATTACTTCTACCACAACGCCGTGTTCAGCTTCTTCGTCGGCTTGGATAGCAGCAGTGTCCGTATTGTTTTCAGCAAGATAAGTTTGCGTGTTTGCAACAACGCGACGAACGTCTACTTCACGTCCACCCATCATAATAGTACCGTCTTCTTCAATACGAATTGAAAGCGCTTTTGATGGCTTATCGTTTTTAGCTTGATTGTCTTCTGGACGATTAACGTCTAACCCTTTTTCTTTTACGAACGAGGTCGTTACGATGAAGAAAATCAACATGATGAACACGATGTCCAACATGGGGGTCATATCAATCTGAGCCTCGTCTTCGGCCGAGGTATGCTTTTTTCTTTTCATCTCGTCTTCTTTCTTCTGTTACGTTCGAGCCCAATAGTATACTGCTTGTTACAAAAATATACAGGCTTTTGTACAAAACAGTGTGCTCGTAACCACTTATTGCTGGAAAAATGCTCAATTCCGCGGTAATAAAACGACTAATTTCTAACGTTTGTGCGAAATGGCGACGCCTAATTGGTAAAAATACAACATCAATGCCTGATTGAGTGTTACACGCAAATTACCATGAGGGTAAATGCCAAGTCTAGCTTCTGTGGATTTTTTTGTACCTTGAACTAAAAATGCGTTTTTAATCTCGTGATCCTGAATACACGATTCGAAGGCGCGAGCAGCCATTTCTTGAGGCATGGCGTAATAGAGTGTTTTAAGCGCTCTATCGGCTTCAACGGATTTTACAAAGTACTCATTAGGCCTTTTGTTGTGATCTAAAAACATGAGGTCAAAGCAGTCGCTCAATTTTTTATTAAGCGGGTGGGTATTCATGGTGGCGTTATCTAACCACGCTTGCGTGGCGAAAGTGCCGTGGGAAAGTCCTTCGAACATACGCGGTGCAATGTAATGATCAAATGCATGAAACCACTCGTGGGCCAAAGAGCCGGCTCCCGCATTTTTCGCTAATGCTAATTGCCGTTTTCCACTGTGATAGTGCGCACTTGCGTTTTTTTGCCCACCGCTTCCAAAAGCCAGTGACAGCGATCCGTTTAGCGAAAGCACCTGTTCGTTTATATTTAATATGGTGGTGAGGTCGTAAAGCGCATCGAAGAATAAATTGGCTGCTATTTGTTGTTCTTCTGGTGTAACCCATCTGCCTACCGTAATGGTGGAAAAATTAAACAACTTCCTAATGTCTTGAAAAGACACGTCGGCGCCGTCCCTATGACTAGGGCCGTTTCGATAAAACGATTGATGGATGCGCCCTTTAGTTTCCACGCTCACTTACACCTATCTGTACTCGTAGTTACGTTAAGCTAAAGAAATGAGGAGTTGTTCGCACCATGCTTCAATTCTAGCATCGGTATCATCGTATTGATTTTCATCATCTAGCGACAAGCCTACGAAGTGGCTTTTATCTTCGGTAAGTGCTTTAGAGGCGGTAAAGTCGTAACCCTCGTTAGGCCAATAGCCTACTATGTTGCAGTTTGAGGGGAGTATGGCATCGTGAAGCATACCAAGGGCATCTTGAAACCACTCGCCATAGCCCAGCTGATCGCCAAGTCCAAAAAGCGCTATGGTTTTACCCGACAGGTCAAGTTGGTATACATCTTCCCAATGAGACTCCCAGTCTTCCTGTAGTTCACCGAAATCCCAGGTAGAGATGCCAAAAATGATAATGTCGTAGTCTGAGGTGCGCGACAAATTCACATCTTTAATGTTGTGAAGATGAACTACGTTGTCATCGAACAAACTATTAAGCTGGGCTTGAATTTTTTCCGCTGCCATTTCGGTATAACAGGTCGTAGAGCCGAAAAATAAACCTATAGACAGGGCGCCATCACTCATTAGATACCTCTTTTTTTGCTAGTCGTTATTAACAGGGGAGAATACTACCTCTTTCCCGTTACTCAACAAAGCTTTGCAGTGAACATCCTTACCTTTGTGTGAAATATTTAATACACCAATAGCACAGCCATTAAATAGTTCTTTATCGCCATTATTAGGCGGTCTCGCTTTTACCGACATGTTACGACGTTTTGTAAATACATTCAGGGGCGACTTAGCACCGTAAAGAAGGCGGTTAAGTCTATCGAACCAAGTGATCAAGGTTTCTGGAAACGCATTTTTTAAGCCGCTACAGGTAAACTGGGTAATATGAGGGCTGTTGCGTCTAAATCGCAGCCGCACATCGTAAACAAACGAATAGTGCACGTCGCCAGATAGGATAATAAATTCAGGTGGTGTTTTGTAATGCCTGAAAATATTGAGCATTACGTTGGCCGTGCCTCTGTGTGCCATCCAGTTTTCAGCATCCACAGTTAATGCCTTGCCAAAAAAAGTGAACATCTTTTGTATTGCTTCAATAATCTTCACCCCATAAATAGGAGCAGCAGACACAACGATAACGGCTTCTTTTCCAATGATAGAGTGTTGAAACTCGCAAAGGGCTTCCCAGTCCATAAGGCCTGACGGCTTATTGAGACTAGATTCAGAGCGCCAACGCTGCGTGCGAGTATCCAATACCTCAATAGGGGGCGACGTATCGAGTCGATAATGCCATTCGCTGAAATCGAGCAGCTTATCAATGAATGTATCGTGTTCATTCAAATCGCTACTACTAAACACTTTTTGCGCATCGCCAATGAGGGAGGCCACTTTCTTAGGCGCATTACCCCAGCCCTGACAGAGCAAGTACCCAATAAGTGCGTTACCAATCATGCGCTTAGACAGCGGGTTAGCGTAAACTTCTTGCTCCCAACCGCGGGTTAAGTTCCAATCGTCAGTGACATCATGATCATCAAATATCATATAGGTGGGTACATGAGCGAGTGCCCGTCTTACCGAAGGAAGCTGCTTCACAAAGCCGTCTATGGCTTTTTGTTCTTTCTCAAAAGTGTCTCGGTACTGCTGAGGTATATGGTTATTATCAATGTCAATCAATGGCCAGAGCGCGTCAGACCAAACTAAAAAATACATTGCGAGAATTTCAGCACTGCCAATAAGGTGATTTTGTGCATTCACTGATGTGAACACAGGTTTCTTTTTCGCACCGAAAAAGAGAGATGATAATACGGTATTGGTCGCGATTTGTGGTAGCAACTGTTCGCGTTCATAAAACCCATGCGAGTGCTGTGAGAGCTTTGCCGTGTTGCTAACAACAGCGCCCTCCAACCCTTCGTGGTACAGCCCAAGTAAGTCGCAGCAATGATGAATGGCCTTTAACATCGGGCCGGCCACGTCATCGGCATAAATCTGATCGCCAGTCATCAGTAATACATCTGGAAGTGATGAGCTGCCTGAAAGGCCTTTTTCAATGAGGTTATCTACTTGAGCGAGAGCATCGTCACCGTCAAAATGTGGTTTGCGGCACGAGCCGTGTAAAATAGTTTCTGGCGTCTCGGTATAATGAAAACTTAAGCCATCTTCTGCGCTATACAGTAAACGCTGTTGCTCGACATGCCACTTTTTACTTGTGGCTTTATCGGTAAAGTCCAATTGATAATACACTCGTTCGCGATCGCTAAACTTGTATGAAGCCGTTGCTGATAATAAATGGATGTAGGCGTATTGGCCCACCTGTACGCTTTCTTCAAAACACTCAACCTCGACATTAACACCGCGTTGCATAAGGTGAATGGAAGGCGCACTAGGCAACGACGTCACCAACCAGATATGACAAGTATCCTCAGTAACCTTGCGAACGATTGGACCAGCTATAACCAATGGAAGGTCGGTTTGACGTTCTGTTCGATTGACTCGCTGAGATTCTAATTCAGAATCTAACTGAGAGTCTAATTGAGAGCCTAGCGTTGAAATAATTCATTCCCCGTAGTGATGACATTACGTGCGTTGTTTCTTCGTACTTTACTCTTTTTTGTGTATAAACGGTATGCTCTATATACTCGCTTACAATTTATTCATGCTCGGCCAGTGCTTATCTTATGTTTAAGCCAGTGCGTGATTCGTACTCTGAAAACGTGCGCCATCTAACCTATTGTTTTTAGCGTGGCTCACTATGGCTTTGTACTGTAAACCACAGCCAAAAAAGGAACTATCTTGATGCTAAAACATGCGCTGCTTATCTGCGTTACTGCACTCATTATAACTGCATGCAGTGAGACAGAAGAGGTCATTATTACCTCTGAAAAAGAAGATTTGACCGTGATTACAGTGGGAAACTGGATAACGCAACAAAATGGCAAGGTGATGTTTGACCCACAAACATCTGGGTTGGTGGCTATTAATGATAAGCTTTTAACGATAGCAGACGCCAGCGCCGACAAAAGTCAGCAATTAAAGTTGCACAGCATAGACCCCGCCACATCAACGCTGCTGTCTTCAAGTAGTACCTTTTCTTTTTCAACCAAAGTAAGAAGAAGCTGCTTTTACAATTACCTAAGTGCCGAACCTGATTTAGAAGCGCTCGCAGTAGACCCCAGAGACGCCAACGTTATTTACACCGTTACTGAAGATGCCACACGAACCGGTGCACTTAGCCCCCGCTGTGAGTCGAAATATAGCACTACGGGCTCAACCGATTACCCAACATTGCTCGTGCGTTTAGCGCGCAAAGCCAACGGCGACTTTGCAATGACCCATGTTCGTCCACTGCAATTTCCAGCATCATTTAACGTAGGCAATTTCCCAAATGACGGTATTGAAGGCATCGCGATGGACGCAGATGGAACCATGTATCTGGGGTTAGAAAAAGATATCGCAGGTCAGCCTCGTATTTTTAGCGTAAACGTTGATGACAACTTTTTTTCAACGACAGACTTTGCCGTAGTTAAAGAACCCGCACTTTTATTACCTGAGTTTCCATCGGGCAATCACCCTATTAACGGATTGACGCTACACAAGGTTAATGACCGCGCTTTTCTGATTGCTGCGGCAAGAAACGATGACGAGTTATGGATAATTGATGTGGCAGGTGAGCAAACTACACTACGAGTACCCGTTACCTTTATGGTGAAAGGTACAGAAGCCTGCGAAGATTATGTGATGGATAATGCGTCAATGGAAGGGCTCGTGACCCTAGAAAATACTCTATGGATTATAAACGACCCATGGGAAAAGAATTACCTTAAAAATGCGTTTTGCAAAGCAGATGAAGAAAAGTACAAAGACCTAGCGCCGCTGTTATTCTCGGTGCCACTTAACGACGCTTGGTTTCAATAGCCGCCGTTGGATTAAAAGCGGTGGATTAAAAGCGGTGGATTAAATCAATTGATTGCCTAAGGTTGATGAATAGCGCGTAATAACAGCGGATGCATCAAAAGCGAAGGGTATCTAATTTCGCCAATCTTATAGATTTTGTGTAGTAATAAAAAAAGGGGCAATGATTGCCCCTTTTATGTCTATTAAGCGTTTAGGTTATTAGACGGTTTAATTGTTAGACATTTATTTAAACGTCTTTGCGAAGTCGCGATGCAAATGTCTTTTTAAACTTTGCCAGTTTGGGTGCCAATACCATCGAGCAATACTGATTTTGCGGATTATTTTTGAAGTAATCCTGATGGTAGTCTTCGGCCGGATGATAATTGTTCACTTCAACTATCTCGGTAACAACGGGGTTGGGCCAAATTTCTTCAGCGGTAATCTCAGCAATTATTTTTTCCGCCTCTTCTTTTTGCGCTTCGTTATGATAGAAAATCGCGCTTCTATACTGCGTACCCACATCATTACCTTGACGGTTAAGCTGAGTTGGATCGTGCAGCGCAAAAAAGATTTCCAGTATTTCACGATAGCCAATGGTGTCTGCATCGAAGGTAACTTGCACCACCTCAGCATGTCCAGTACTGCCACCACAAACCGACTGGTAAGAGGGGGACGGCTCTTCGCCGCCGGCGTACCCCGATATCGCTTTTTCCACACCCTCAACGGTATTATACGCTGACTCTATGCACCAAAAGCATCCGCCTGCCAATGTGGCGACCTGTAAATTTGCCATGATTAAACCTCTCAATTTCAATGACTGTAGTGTGGGTTCCACCTGCGTCTAACTCAAGTCATCCAAGCATGTTTTTTTAGCGTATAAATGAATAACAAATACAAAAATACATACCGCGTGCGCTTTAGTACGTTTCCAATTAACTTGAGGTTTTGTAGTGATTATTTTTTATGATGGCTATTGTCCGCTGTGCATGACTGAAATGAAGCACTTGAGAAAGCGAGACAAGCACAATCGATTAACACTCGTTGACATACAAGAGCCAGATTTTAGTGAGCGTTACCCCACATTAGACTGGCATGCATTGAATGCAAGAATTCATGCACTTCGAGAGGATGGAACCTTGATAACTGGCTTAGATGTTACCCATGAAGCGTGGAAAGCAGTAGGCGTTGGTTGGCTTTATGCGCCTTTGCGTTGGCCAGGCATTCGCATTATTGCCGACGGGTTTTACAACATTTTTGCAAAACACAGATACACAATTTCTTATTTATTAACAGGCAAAAAGCGCAGCTGCGAGCGCTGTATACCAGGAGAGCCCAATGACAAGTAAAACACTAATAATTGGTGCCTCAGGCGGCATCGGTAATGCGTTAGTTAGTCGATTTGCAGATAATGGCGATGAGGTTATTGCGGTGAGTCGAAGTGGTTTTAAAGACAGTAATTGGCCTGACACTGTCACCGCGAAAGCCATTGCCGAGCATGATGAAGCAAGTATTTCTGCTTTTGTGGAGGAGTTGAAAAGCCAAGACGTTAAGCTTAATAATGTGGTTGTGACGACAGGCGTATTAAAAGACGACGACTTAGGAGTAAACCCTGAGAAGCGTTTAGAAGATATGAGCGAAAGCGCACTGGCTTCCTATTTTGCCGTGAATTCAATTATTCCTGCTCTGTGGCTTAAGCACCTAGTGAACATAATGGATAAAAGCCATGCCACTGTCGTTTGTCTAAGCGCTCGAGTTGGCAGCATATCCGATAATGGATTTGGTGGCTGGTATGGGTACCGCGCTTCTAAGGCTGCGCTTAATATGCTGGTTAAAACCGCGTCCATTGAATACAAGCGCCGAGTGAAAAATGCCATGCTGGTGTGTTATCACCCCGGTACAGTAGACACCGAATTGTCAAAACCCTTTCAGAAAAACGTGGCAGAGAAGAAACTGTTCACGCCAGCCTTTACAGCCGATCAGCTATTTACCCACGTATCTAAGCTAGATCGCGACCAACCTTGCCATTTTATTGACTGGGACGGTGAAGTGGTAACTTGGTAATACGCTTTGTTACTATTTCGTTGAGCCCAACATCAAGACTTTTTATTACACTGCTGTTACCATACTTTCTTGGGTATGGTGCAGCGTATTGATTGGCCTATAGAGTCTACAATACTCTTAAATGGTCAGAACTACTGGGCGTTGACGCCGTTGCGAGTCATTTCAAAACATACCATCCTAATAAACATAACAATAACTCAACAAGAGGAAGGGATATGAGCGGGGCCAGAGAACAGTTCGGATCGCGCATAGGTTTTATTTTGGCAGCTGCAGGCTCTGCAGTTGGTATTGGTAATTTGGTTGGCTTTCCAGTAGGGGCAGCAAAAAACGGCGGGGGCGCATTTCTATTAATGTATGCCATATTCGTTTTTGCCATTTGCTTACCTGTGATGATGGCTGAAATGTCAGTGGGTCGTCATGCTAAAAAAGATCCATTGGGCGCCTACAGCGCAATTAGCAATAACAGTCCAAAGTGGAAGCTTGCAGGGTGGTTAGCCATTGCTACCCCATTTATGATTGCCGTGTTTTATATGGTGATCACCGTATGGATTTTCGGTTATTTATACGAAGCCGTTAGCGGTAATCTAGATCTGTTGGCTAACCCCGACACGTTTGGAATTTTCATCAATTCGCCGTCTATTTTTGCGTATATGGCAGTTGTTGTTGGCGTGGTCTATTTAATACTGCAAGGTGGTGTTAAAGAAGGGATTGAAAAAGCAGCGAAGCTGCTAATGCCAGCGTTGTTCGTTATGCTTATTGGCTTGGTGATTTTTGTACTCACTCAAGACAATGCGATGGCGGGCGTTAAGTTTTACATCGTGCCTGATTTTTCTAAATTAAACGCGTCGGTGATAAACGGAGCGTTAGCACAGGCTTTCTTCTCACTATCACTAGGTATGGGTATTCTCATTACCTATGGAAGTTACATCGACAAAAAGTCAGACGTTCCTACGTCTGCGAAGCTCGTTGCGCTTATGGATACCGCCGTAGCGTTTACCGCCGGTTTGATGATCCTACCTGCAATATTCTCGTTTAATCCAGAGATTAATCCAGAGGACTTAAGCGAGTCGTCGGTAGGTATGATATTTACTTATCTACCCAGTATCTTCCTAGCATTACAAGAATCTATCGGCTATTTAGGCGCATCTGTAGTAGCCAGTTTATTCTTCTTGTTAGTGTTTTTTGCTGCAATTACCTCATTGGTCTCTATCTTTGAAGTACCCGTTGCTGCACTAATGGATGAGAAAGGGGTAAGTCGTAAGTGGGCTCTTACATCGCTAGGCAGCATCATGATTGTGTTAGCCATATTGAGCGCGCTGTCGTTCGGAAAAATCGACGTGCTGACAACGTTTGTAAGTTACGCCGGTGCCGACAAATCGTTTTTTGATGTGATTATTGACGTCTTCTACGAAACCATACTGCCGCTTAACGGACTGCTGATTTGCTTATTCGTTACGTATCGTTGGAAGACTGCAAATTTCAATGCTTCGCTAGAAGAAGGCAGCGATAACTACAGAGGAAGTTGGTTTGAGAAATACGTCGACATTTCATTGAAAACCTTCATTCCGGTTATTTTGCTCGTTATTTTTGTTAACACGGTAGCGGTGAAGTACTTTAATTTTAGTCTGTTTGGTTAAATGCCATAGGTTATCCATACCTTTGCGCCTTCAAAAGTGTCAACGCTTTTGTGGGTTAGCCAATTAAAAGATAAAATTAACATCAAAAAAAGGGGGGAGCAGTTGCTACCCCCTTTTTAATTTGACGGTTCCGTCCTAAATAGCGTTGGCAGTTTTTAGGACGGCATAGTCGTATTAAACGCCAGTGCTTCATCGTTACATATTCATAAATACGGATTCATCAATACAGATTCATCAATACATGTCGTCTGGGTTTGCATAGGCCGGTGTAATATCAAGCGCCTGCCAGCTTGCACTAGCGTCTATTACCTTGCCCATTGCCTCAGATTCAGTATCTGAAAATAGTGGCAGAGGCAGGTTTAATGCTGATGCAGCGCGAGAATAGTATTCACCGCGTTTAGGGTGAAGTGCGCTACATAAGTGCAGTGTGCAATTGCGCTGTGGCGTTTCAATAACTGCGAGCAATCCCTTAACAACGTCGGCGATGTGTACTAGGTTAATTCGCTTATTACCCGCGGGTAACTCACGGCCGCTCAATGAGCGCGCTGGGTGACGGTCTGGGCCCACTAAGCCTGCTAAGCGAAGCACGGTATAATTTACTTTAGATGACAACGAGGCAAGATGTTCTTCAATGGCCACGTGTGCTTTCGCAGAGGCAGTTTCAGGAGCAGGGGCACTGGTTTCCGTGAGCGTTTCATTAGTGCTGTCACCATACACCGATGTGGTGCTTACAAAAATAATATGCGCCACGTTTGCCGCAACCGCATCGTTAATAAGGGCAATAACCTGCTGAGTGAAGCCGTCTAGCTGAGTGCTACGTCTACCCGGTGGAATGTTAATAATAAAGGTTGCATCTTGCATGTGTTGGCATAGTTGTGAAGTGTCATCGCCAAGTGCAAACTTAATGCCTGTAATATTGTGCTCAGACATCTGCACCAACTTGTCGTCACTTCTGGTAGTGCCCACCACATGTGCGTTTATAGGGCTATCGCTACGTAATAACGCGTTGCCTAGATAGCCTGCCATCCAGCCGTAACCGGTAATCACTATTTTTTTCTGCATTTGTTACGTGTCCTTCATGCCTATAATTAAGATGTTTGTATTTCAGCACTGGCGTCTAAACCCTAGTTTACGTAGTAACTGTATCTCGGCTATTAGTATATCAGGCAAAGAACGACTTACTCCATGCGTGTAGTATTTAAACCTCTTGGCGTAAAAGCAAAAAGCCGAACATATGTATTATATGTTCGGCTTTGTCGGTAAGTGCTATCGTTATTTCACTAGCTTTCCGTGTCAGGATAGATGTTCCCTATGTCTTACTAGGGCATACACACTTAGAAAAAGGTGTGGCTAAGCTTACATTTTCATCTTGCTGTGACTGTCTAAATCGATAAGGTTAAGCTCATCAAGCCCGGCAATAGAGGCTTGCATCTTAGACTCTGCATAATCTGCTTTTTTAAGAACATCGCAAAGTGCTTCACCTTTTTCTTCTAAAGAAGCGGCTTTTGCTTCTAAACGATATTCCAAGTCTTCGCCAAAGCGTTCCATTTTCTGTTCAAACTCAGACATATCGCCTCCTTCCCACAACATTTGTGTTCCAAGGGCAATAAGAATACGGCCCATTGATTCACTGATTAAAGACTCTATCTGTGCTTCAAACTCCGCCTCCCAGCTTTCGTCAAACCAGCCAGGCTCATCAAACTGTGTGGAATCGATACGTATGTTGCCAGCATCATCATAAAACGAACGAGCAAGCTTCTGGTCTAGAGAATCGAAGAGTGCTTGAAAATCACTGTCTAGGCCGCTGTCACTGCCAAGTAGTTCACCAAATACTTCGGTTACCGCTACACTGGCAACCTCTAAACCTTCACTGGCAATAGTTAACGTCATGGGAATAGCAGTGTCGATACTATTGTAATAGTCGTTAACGTAAACTTGCTGCTCTTTATTAAGCGCTACCGACTCGCCGTTTATTGACAAATCCCGGTTTGGATTGATGGTGAGTGTTGACCCATTTTCCATATCTACAGTGAGATTGCCTTGATAGTACTTAATCTGACCATCTAGCTCGATATCGCAACTATTATCATGGGCCATAGCTTGGCCACTCACTAGCGCTGTGGCAACAGTAACTGAAAGTAAAAACGTGTTCGACATTGTAAATTCCCTAATTGTGACGTAACGAAAATTAAACTGTGTATGGGTGAGCAAACGCTATATTGAGATAAATCGTAAATACCATAGTGAATCTAACTACCACCTACTCTTTTATGTCTCTCGCGTTGTCTCTTCTTAAATCTATTTATCTTTGTTTATAGTTTTAGACTTAGCAATGCCGATGCCATTTATTTAAAAGTAATACTTTCAATGGTTTATGAGTTTACGTTTTTTAGGGTTTAACGTGCTCCCTAAATTTTTGGCTAAAATAATAATAAAATAGCTTTTTTGACTAAGATCAATCTTGTAGACAAAGTACAAAATTAAACCCCACTGTAATATGTTCAATAGGGTTTAATTAATGCATAATACGGCCAATTAAATTAAGGGGTTAACACAATGGCTGATTGGACTAATGCAATTATGTTCGGTGTTGCGCTAATTGCCTTTACGCTTGGGCTTAGCAGCATCATTATGGGCTTTATTTCAGCGAAAGCGGGTGCTGAAGGTATGCAAGAAAAAGTAGAGTATGGCTTTTTCGGTGTTACCGGTTTGGTCATCTTCTTTTTGATGAGTTATGCTCTGGCTTAACAACACAAACAAATAAAAAACCGGCACATGCCGGTTTTTTTATCTTTCAATGTTGCCTCTAGCGCAAATTTTTTATCAAGGTTTAGGTGACTCGGAACCTCTACTCACCAGTGCGCCTAAGTGGCTATCTCGTTGATATGCTCTTAAATCAAAGGGCTCAAGCATGGCCATAACGTGGTCAAAAATGTCAGCCTGTACTTTTTCGTAATCCACCCATTCTTGTCTTGCGCTAAAGCAATAAATCTCCAGTGGTAATCCAAGCTCGGTAGGCGGCAGCTGTCTTACCATTAGGGTGAGTTCTTGATGAATGTGAGGGTGCTTCCTCAAATAAGCCTCTAAATACGCGCGAAACGTTCCAATGTTAGTCAAACGTCGACTGTTCAGTAAGTCTGACTCATCAATTGAGTAATCTCTGTGGTAAGCCTGCAGTTCGTTTTTCTTTTTCTCAATATAATCATTGATATAGCGAATCTTGGAAAAACGCTCTAACATTTCATTGTCGCAAAGCTTTATTGAATGCACATCTAAGTGGATGGCGCGTTTAATTCTGCGTCCGCCAGACTCTTGCATTCCACGCCAGTTTTTTACGGCCTCTGTTGTTAAGCTATAGGTAGGTAAGGTAGATATGGTTTTATCCCAGTTTTGTACCTTGACGTTGGTGAGTCCAATTTCCTTGATTTCACCATCAACCTCATACTTTTGCATAGAGATCCAGTCGCCCGTATTGAACATGCGATTTGCTGCAATTTGAATTCCGGCGACAAAACCTAATATGGTATCTCTGAATATTAAAAGAAGAACGGCGGCAATTGCAGTTAGACCAGACACGATGAGCAGAGGGCTTCTGTCTACAATCAGCGATATGCTTAATAATATAGTAATAATGGCGAACCCAAGTTTAGTTACCTGGATAAAGCCAGTAATAGGAGCGCGTTTTGCTAGGGCAGATGTGTTGTACACATATTCGACTGTGCTTAGTAAGGCGTATAATGCAAGTAATGCGCTGTAAAGCATGTAAAGCTGCGAGCTTTTCACCATTAGACCAAGAAAAACAGCACCTTCATCAATGAGCACGGGCGCAGTGATATAAATAAAAATAGCTGGAAACAGATGCATCAAGCGTCTAAAGAAGCCGTATTCTTGTAGTGCGTTGTCCCATGCATTATCAGACCTGTACACCCAGCGTGCTATTGTCGGGCGAATAAGCAGGCGTGCAAAAATATAAATAACAGCAGAGACAAGTAAAATACTGCTTCCTGCCAGCACGTTATAAAGCGGTTCATCCGTAGTAAGATTCGGAAATACATCGTGTACTAAGTGCACAAAGGTGTCGCGAACAGAGGTAGACACTTCCATCAATCAAGACTCCAAAAGGTTTTTGATACGTGAGTCTTTATTTTTCCATAGGTCGTTCAACCAATTTTGGAAATAAAGACGGAATTCTGATTCATTGCGCGTTGAGTGCTGTTGCAATTCTGGAACCGACACGACGTTTACATCAATGACAATCTTCGTCATGGTGCCGCACAGCATGGCCATCATAGGGTGCTTCTTATTGTGTGGGTATAGCAGAGAAATATCTAAAACGTTAGTAAATAATTCACCCATGGCAGCTAGAGTGAAGGAAACGCCTCCCGCTTTTGCCGGTAATAAATGTGTATAGGGGCTTTTCTTTAACGCGTGTTTCTGCGGTGTAAACCGGGTGCCTTCAACAAAATTAATAACCGTAGTGGGTACGGTTCTAAATTTTTCACAGTACGCTTTCGTTGTTTCTAAATCTTTACCTTTCTTGTGCGGGTTCTTCTCAATGTACGCGCGAGTATATCTGCGCATAAAAGGCATATCTAACGCCCATGCCCCTAAACCCACAAAGGGTAGCCATATCAGTTCTTTTTTCAAAAAGAACTTGGGTGCTGGAATACGCTTGGTGGCAAATTCAATGAGCAAAATTATATCGAGATAGCTTAGGTGGTTAGCAATGATTAAATACCATCTGTCTTTCGCGAGTTCCCCATGCACCGCATATTCAATATCGATGTTGTTAAAAAGGCGAATAAGTAAAACGCTTAAACGACCAAAACTAAACATAAGGCCATGCATCATACTATTCCAGAGTGTTCTAACTTTGCCATTAGGAAGTAGTAGTTTTACCAGCCCTAACGCGATGATAAGACCACCCCAAAAGGCTAAATTGAGTAATTGCAGTGTGATATGAACTACGAAGGTAATCGGAGCGAGAATGTTACGGATCATAAAGGCTTCTGCGTTGCGTTTAATTCTTCTAATAGGTTGTCTTTTGCTTGCCAGCGTTCATTAAGCCACGCTTGAAAACGGACTCGAACATCAGGGTCGTCAAAGTAAGTGTCTTGGAATATGCCGCTGTCCATAATTTCTTGAATAGGCATAACGCTAATATTGACACGAATATCGCGCACTCTACCGCTCACAAAATCCCAAAATGTGGGCACGCCACCAGGATAGTCGATAGTGACATCAATGAGTTTGTGCAGTTGCTCGCCCATTGCAGAAAGTACAAATGCAATGCCGCCAGCCTTTGGCTTTAATAAGTGCGAAAAGGGCGACGCCTGTCTGTCGTGTTTTGACTGCGTGAAACGAGTACCCTCTACGAAATTCATAATACTCACAGGCTTAGAGCGAAATTTTTCGCACGCTTTGCGAGTAGTTTCCATGTCCTTACCTTTTAAGTGAGGGTGCTTAGCCAAAAATGACTTTGAATACCTGCGCATAAATGGAAAATCGAGGGCCCACCATGCCAAGCCTAAAATAGGCACGTAAATAAGTTCTTTTTTGAGGAAAAACTTTAAAAATGGAATTTTGCGGTTGAAAACCCGTTGAAGAACAAGAATATCTACCCACGACTGGTGATTCGCAGTTACTAAATACCAGTCGTTACGAGTCAGTTGCTCTAAACCTTTTACGTGAAAGGTAGTGCCGCTACTTATACGCTGGTTAATGTTATTGACGCCAATCCACGCTGTCGCACAGGTATCGAGAAGATACGAGATAAAGCGTCGCCACTGCGCCACTGGGATAAGTTTAAATACCGATAATACGATAATAGGGGTAGCCCAAATTACCGTGTTAACAAAATAGAAAATAACAGAAATCGTGCCGACAATATGATGCAATAGTGCTTTAACCATTGTACTTACCTCAAAATTTAGGCGCTTAGTGTAAACGAACTTGATCTAAAATCCGATAGAGCCTTTACTGATTCGTCGATAAAGGTACAAAAATCATGAATAAAGGAGCGGTAATGAAGCTTATCAGCGAAAACAGAGCATTTGGAGGCACCCACCTTCGTTATAGTCATCCGTCAGAGTCAACGAATTGCGAAATGACGTTCGCCATATTTTTACCGCCATTCGCCAGTAAAGAAAAGCCAGTGCCGGTGCTGTATTGGCTATCGGGGCTAACCTGTACTGATCAAAACTTCATGCAAAAAGCGGGCGCTATGAAATTGGCGAGTGAGCTTGGTATGGCAATTGTTGCGCCAGATACCTCTCCCCGCGGGGAAGGCGTTCCCGACGATGAAAATGGTTCCTACGATTTTGGACTAGGAGCTGGCTTCTATCTCGACGCCACACAAGCGCCTTGGAATAAACACTACAACATGTATTCTTACATTACCGATGAGCTTCCAGCGCTGGTTGAGAACAATTTTCCGGTAACGAAGGAGCGTGCACTTAGCGGCCATTCAATGGGCGGACATGGTGCCCTCGTTATCGGTATGCGAAATCCTAATCGGTTTGTTTCGGTGTCAGCATTTAGCCCTGTGGCAAATCCTACTGAGTGCGAATGGGGTAAAAAAGCATTTAGCCATTATCTTGGTGAGGATACCGAGCAGTGGAAAGCATACGACTCAGCCTTGTTGCTAGCAAGTAAGACCCACAGTATTCCATTGCTAGTAGAACAAGGGACAAGCGATGAGTTCATGCAGGAGCAGCTTAAGCCCCAAGCCTTAGTGCATGGTGCTCAGCAATCTGACACACAGCTTACGCTCAATATGCATGAAGGGTACGACCACAGTTATTTCTTTATTGCGTCCTTCATTGAAGATCACCTTGAGTTTCATGCGGGCCACTTAGGCTTAATCTAAAGCTACTTAAAAGGCGTCGGCTTTTCTCCGGCGTCTTCTTATTTTTTCACTCCCAACTTATCTACGTCAGTAAATTACTTTATAATGCGGCCTCAAATGTGGTTACTGCTTGTCCACTCGCTTTACATACTGTTGCTATCTTTCGTTCTCTTTCATGATGAAATCTCAGTGCGAAATCCGTCATCAATATCATGAGTGCAGAGCGAGATAGTTTGTAACTCATCGATTTTCCTATTTAATTTGTTAAGGTACCTGTTTTGTCTATCACTCCATTGAACCGTAAGTTCTCAGTCGCTCCAATGCTGGATTGGACAGACAGACACTGTCGCTATTTCTTACGATTGTTCTCAAAGCACACTCTGCTGTATACCGAAATGGTAACGACGGGTGCTATTATCTTTGGAAAGGGAGACTACCTAGGTTTTAATACCGAAGAGCATCCTTTAGCGCTGCAGCTTGGAGGAAGCGATCCAACTGACATGGCACGATGCGCGGTGTTGGCTCAAGAACGTGGGTACGACGAAGTGAATATTAATGTAGGGTGCCCAAGCGACAGAGTAAAAAACGGCAGTTTCGGTGCGTGTTTGATGGCGCAGCCTGATGTGGTGGCCAATTGTGTAAAAGCCATGCAGGCCGAGGTCGATATCCCGGTAACGGTGAAGTGTCGTATTGGTATTGATGATATGGATGAGGACGAAGATTTTGCTCGTTTTATCGATATTGTGGCAGGGGCTGGTTGCGATACTTTTATTGTTCATGCAAGAAAAGCATGGCTTCAGGGGTTAAGCCCTAAAGAAAATCGTGAAATTCCGCCGTTAAATTATCCGCGAGTCCATCGCATAAAAGAAACCCACCCTGAATTATCAATCAGCATAAATGGCGGTGTAAAAACCTTAGCCGATACCAAAACACAGTTGGAAAGTGTAGATGGTGTGATGATTGGCAGGGAGGTGTATGCAAACCCGTATATTATGGCTAACGTCGATACTGAAATATTTGGTGATGCACAGGCGAAAAGTATTTCACGCCGCGAGGCCGTGTTTAAAATGCAGAAATATATTGAGAGCCACATTGAGCGCAAAGAAGATGCGTACTTCAAACCGTGGCATGTAGCGCGCCATATGCTTGGTTTATTTCAGGGGCAAGCTGGTGGTCGTATCTGGCGTCGTTATTTAAGCCAAAACGGTACCGGAAAATCGCCTGATCCTGAGTTGCTAATGAATGCGTTGAGTGCCGTAGAGGCAGCACAACGAGAATTAGACGAATACAATAGCCAAAGAGATAGTCAAAGCAGTGGTCAAAAAAGCTAACAGGTTAGTGTCTTTGACTAAAGTTTAATATTTGCTCAATATGTTTTTTCAGTCAGCTTAATATTTAGTTTTTATTTTAAGTATATAAATCATTGCTTTAAGCTAAGTTTAAGAAGTTGGCACACCTCTCGCTATATGTTTTATATCGCAACGACAACGTGTTGTTGTACTGACAAAACTTTCGAGGGAAATTATGAAAACTTCACTAATCGCAGCAACTTTACTTTCAGCAAGCATGGCAAGCGGTGCAGCTAGCGCACAAGAGTCAGTGCTCAATTCGTTGTTACAAAACATGGTAACCACCGCAGTGACGATGACAGCAAACGAGCTATCTGCAGATGTTTATCAGTCAGTGGCTAATACGTCTTACCATTTTGAGTTAGACGGCGCCCGCACCCAACATATGGGAAGTGTAAGCGTTATCGATATCGCCTCAACTAACGATGACTCAGATACTGCCGGTGCTTTTTTAAAGGATAACGATGTAAAAGGTGCTGACGTAAAAGATATTGACGGAAAAGATGCTGACTAATTACCGGCAAAGTTGCCAACATAGTTAACAGCTAAGCCACCAGAAAAATCACGAATTTTAAAAAGCGCCCGTTGGCGCTTTTTTCGTTTTCGTCATAGCACTTATAAACTTGCTCATAAAACAGCAGTTATGTTCTCGCTGACACCAATACGATACTTCGATAGCTAATATACCAATACCTAACACACCAATACCTAACACACCGATATATCTGACCTCAGCCTCTACCTAACAATAAGTAATTCACACCTTTAGCATCAATACCTAAAGCTAGCATGCACGAGAACATTTTTTGCCCGAGTGCATATTAAGCACTTGCACCTCAATGTAGCCGCGAGACTAAGAATCAGCGCCTCAAAAACAATGTGGTTAAATTCACAACAAGGGTGGTTAAAAATACTAAATTATCGTTTTCTAGTTGCTTCGGATAACACCAGTTTATGTGTGTTTTTATAAAAATCTATATTTATCAATGCATTAAAGGTTTGGCACGTCTATTGTAGTACCTATATGAGTAAAGCGTTAGGAGAGTGTGATTACAAGTGGAGCGGTTCCCCAATTAATTACAGTGTCTAACCACAGTTTCAAAAATGAAATAGAGAAGTCAGCGTCGTATCTATATTAATAGTTAATTGCTGATAACTCGCCAACATCTTTATGGAGAGATAATTATGGGTATGTTTTCAAGAATTAACGATATTGTTCAGGCCAACATCAATGCAATGCTAGACAAAGCAGAAGATCCTGAAAAAATTATTCGTCTCATCATTCAAGAGATGGAAGAAACCTTGGTAGAAGTGCGTACTGACGCGGCTCGATATATCGCGCAACAAAAAACGTTAGCTCGTCAAATGGACAACACGAATAAAGAAATTGCTAGCTGGCAGGGTAAAGCGCAGCTTGCAATGAATAACGACAAAGAGTCTCTTGCAAAAGCAGCCTTGGTTGAAAAGCAAAAGTACGTGGCTAAGTTATCCTCGTTGCAGGAACAAGAAGCGCACTTAGCTGAGAGTATCGAAAAAATTCAACATGATACTTCTCGCCTCAATGCCAAAATGGCAGAGGCCAAAGCGAAACAAAAAGTGCTCATTCAGCGCAAGCATTCTGCTGAAACCCGTTTAAAAGTGAAGCAGGCCGATCACGAGAACAAAATTGATGATGCCATGTCTCGTTTTGAAAACTACGAACAGCGTATTGACTACCTTGAGGCACAGGTTGATGCATACGACCTTACTAAATCAGGTGAAGCGGCATCACTATCGGCAGAGTTTCAGGCACTAGAAGCGGATGAGTCGATTGAACAAGAGTTAGCGGAACTCAAGAGAAACAAAGTAGCTTAGGCGTTAATAAAAGTAGCTTAGGCGTTAAACACGCGCCTAATGGTTTAGGCGCAGCCGCCAAGTTCTTTCTAGTGGTAAACGCTTAGGTCATACAAGCTAGTTCAATAAAAGCTAGTTCAATAAAAGCTAAGTAAATAAAAGATTGTTGGAGAAAATCATGAAATTGTCATCACAAAAACGTATTTATAGAGATTTGGATTCAGGTGTTATTTCGGGCGTGTGTGCAGGCGTTGCGCATTACTTTGGCATTGACGCAGTCTGGGTACGTGGCGCTGCAGTTGCAGCCCTGATTTTCATGCCTGCAATTATTTTACTTGCGTACTTTGCAGCAGTCATTTTACTGCCGAGATTAGCGTAATGAAAAATTTTCTATTGGCGTTGGTTATTGCCATCGTGCTGATGAATTGTCTCGGCAGCGTGGTGGAGGATGCATTAGGAATGCATCTAGTGATGTCAGATGAATTGCTGAGTCCTTGGGAGAATATAGCGGTGTTTTCTGTAGTGGGTATTGTGTTGGCTATTGTTGGGTTTGTTGTCGCCTTGAGCGTAGTGGGTACTGTGGTACTCGCCCTTGGCGCGGTATTATTTGCATTGTTGTTGGCAGGTGTCAGTGCATTTTGGCCTATCATCGTTATTGCAATTGCCCTATATGCATTGAAAAAGCGCAATACTGCATCATACGCGCAGAAAAATGAGCACAATATGCACCATACGTTATAGTTATCATAAATCGAATTAAGTTGTATTCAGGTACTAAAAAGTGGTCATATAGGGAATGCCCGTTACTGGGGTTAGTATTTCTCTCGTCATTATAAAAATTCAAACAGCTGACTCAGGTCGGCTGTTTTGTGTAAAAAAGGAAGGTTGGTGTTTATATGAGACAATCAATTAACGCGAAACGGATAGCGATTGTCGCTGTGCTACTTGTCATTATATTCTGGCTTATAGGATGGTACTGGAGCTTATCGCCGGATACTTATGATATTAAAGACCGCTTGAAAACATCCTCTACCGTAGAAAATCCAACACAAATTGCTGGTTATACAATTACCACCGCAATGATTGATGTATCAGAAACCCTGCTCGATAAGCCAGGCGGTTACTTGTCTAACGACGTCATTCCACCCGGTGTTTTGCTTGATAATATGCCTGCATGGGAATTCGGGGCACTGGAAATGATCCGCGATTTAGCCTTATCTATGCGAAAAGACTTCAGTCGTTCTCAGTCTCAATCAGTGGAAAATCCATATTTAACAAAGGCTCACCCCAAGTTTAATATGGACCATCAAAGCTGGGCGTTACCTTCTTCAGAATCTAGTTATACCGACGGTATCGCGCTTCTAAAGCAATACCGAGAGGAATTAGCGAGCACACGAAACAGCGATAGCCAGTTTTACACCCGCGCTGATAATTTACGAGAGTGGTTAAAGCAAGTAGAAAAAAGGTTGGGAAGCTACTCGCAAAGGTTAAGTGCCAGCGTTGGATCTGCTAGAATCAACACCGACTTAGCAGGTGACAGAAATGCTCGCCAATCTACACCCGTGGCAAAGCAGAGTGTGGTCAAAACAAGCTGGTGGAAGCTTGACGATAATTTTTATGAAGCACGCGGTGCGTCATGGGCTTTACTGCATTTTTTGAAGGCCGTTGAAATAGAGTTTTATGACGTGCTTAAAGATAAAAATGCGCTAGTCAGTATGGAGCAAATTATTCGAGAGTTGGAGGCCACACAGCAGTCAGTGTTTAGCCCAATGATTTTAAATGGAAGCGGTTTTGGCATGTTAGCTAATCATTCATTGGTAATGGCTAACTATATTTCTCGCGCCAATGCAGCACTTATCGAAATATCTGAACTTCTTAATCAAGGATAATGAATGAAAAAGAGTCTTTTAGTTGCCGCACTCGGATGCGCACTGGTATCTGTATCTTCACACGCTGATACTATCGCTGGGGTTTATGTTGGGGCTCAGGCATGGCAAACCGACACGTCAGGTGGCTTTGCCGATACCAATAATACGGCAAACTTTAGTTTTGACGATGAAACCAATTCGTCGGTGTATATCGCACTAGAACATCCGGTTCCGTTTTTACCGAATGTTAAGATAAACCAAACAACTCTAGACAATTCAGGTGTAACAACACTCGACTCTAGCTTTACTTTTGACGGTCAGCTTTATACGGCAAACAGCGAAGTTGCTACCGATATTGATTTAACCTCTACCGATCTTATTCTTTACTACGAGTTGTTCGATAACGACTTGGTAAGTTTCGATTTAGGTATCAATGCAAAATACATTGATGGTGCATTGCTAGTAAACGATAGAGCAAGTGCGACGCAAGGGTCTGCAGATTTCTCAGGCATTGTGCCAATGGCTTACTCAAAAATTCAGGTTGGTTTGCCGTTTACAGGGTTGTCTGCATATGCCGAAGGAAGCTACTTGTCCTTTGACGATCATGAGTTAAGTGATTATCAAGTGGCTGTTGCCTATTCTTTTATCGAAAGTATTGCCATAGACATGACGGTGCAACTAGGTTACAGAAACGTTACAGTTGATATTGAAGACTTAGACGATGTTTATGCCGACATGGAGTTTGACGGCGTATTTGCTGGGCTAGAGCTACATTTCTAGTCTTTGTAACAGGTATTAATGAAGGCGCTTCTGCTACGCAGATAGCGCCTTTTTTATTTCAATAATGCTTTTAAGCACATTCAGTAATAAAAAAGTCTCATTTATTCTTTTCTCTTCTTGAATAAAGTCGTTAGCCTAGCGACATCGAAAAAGGGCTATAAGACTATGTCAAAAGATTCTAACTCAACAACAGTGTCAAATTCAGCGCCAGGCGCGGTAGTAAATGAACAGCAGTGGAATGCGATCACGCAAGCTATTGCTGGTCTAAATCGTGATCAGCTCACATGGGTGAGTGGTTATGCTGCGGGTATGGCTGCTGCGCAGGGCGGGGCAGTTGCGCCGTCGCTACAAGCGGCACCTGTGCCAGCGGGAGATGCTCCCACTCTTACTATTTTGTACGGCTCTCAAACTGGTAACGCTAAAGCGTTAGCGCACGAGTGCCAAGCGAAAGCGGAAGGCGCTGGGTATAACAGCAAGCTGGTGAGCATGGCCGACTATAAAGCCCGCAACCTCAAAAGCGAAACTCACGTTGCCGTGTTCGTTAGTACTCATGGTGAAGGCGATGCTCCAGACGATGCCATTGAGCTGCATGAATACGTGGCAAGCAAAAAAGCGCCAAAGTTAGCTAATACAAAGTACGGCGTAGTAAGCCTTGGAGATAGTAGCTACGAGTTTTTCTGCCAAACCGGCAAAGACTTCGACGAGCGTTTATCTAAATTAGGTGCAACTGCGGTTATCGACCGCTTAGATTGTGACGTAGATTACGAGGCCGAAGCAGAAGCGTGGCTAAACCGCTTTATCGACTCGTTGAAAGAAGATTTCACAGCCTCAGCAGCTCCGGCCGTTGCGGCGCAAACTGGTGTCGCGGTTGCGGGCGCCCCAGCGCAAACATACACAAAGAAAGCGCCTTACACTGCCTCGTTAATTGAATCGCAAAAAATCACCGGCAGAGACTCGATTAAAGATATTCGTCATATCGAAATTAGCCTTGAAGATTCAGGTATTACCTACAAACCAGGCGACGCCCTTGGCGTATGGTTTAAAAATGCCCCTTCGTTGGTTAATGACCTTATTGCGTTGCTTTCTCTTGATGAAAACGCAGAGGTAGTCGTGGCCGAAAGTGCCATGACGCTAAAAGAGGCGCTTACCTCTAAGCTTGAGTTAACACTTAGCTATCCTAATTTTATCAAGGCTTATCAGGCTGCGACGGGGTCTGAAAGTTTGGCGGCGCTGATGGAAGATAAAGCACAGCTTCGTACTTATATGGCAGACAGACAAATTATTGATATTGTTCGCGACCATGTTGGCAGTATTTCAGCGCAGCAACTTGTTGACGCACTGCGCCCTCTCACGCCGCGACTCTATTCAATTGCATCTAGTCAGGCTGATGTAGAAGACGAGGTTCACCTTACAGTGGCACACGTTGATTATGAAGCTTTTGGCGAGCGTCACCAGGGCGGCGCATCGGGTTACCTATGCGAATACCTTGAGGAAAACGGCGAAGTAGAGGTATTTGTTGAAAACAACGATAACTTCCGCTTGCCTGCCGATCCTAATACGCCGGTCATCATGGTTGGTCCAGGAACAGGTATCGCGCCGTTCAGGTCGTTTATGCAAGAGCGAGATGTTCAAGAAGCAGAAGGCAAAAACTGGTTATTTTTCGGTAACCCGCACTTTACTCAAGACTTCTTGTATCAAGTTGAATGGCAAGGATATGTAAAAGAAGGCTTGCTAGACAAAATAACGTTAGCGTTCTCACGTGATCAAGAAGAGAAGGTTTACGTTCAGCATCGACTACTCGAAAACGGTAAAGAAGTATTCGAATGGTTAGAGCAGGGCGCTCACTTCTATGTGTGTGGCGATGCTATGCACATGGCGAAAGATGTTGAAGAAGCGCTGATCAAGATTGTGCAAGATCACGGCGGTAAATCTGAAGCCGATGCTAAAAAGTATGTGGTTGAGTTACGTAAAGCAAAACGTTATCAAAAGGATGTCTATTAATGAGTAATGAAAACTCTCCATTCGTTGTTGAGGGCAAATTAGCCGACAACGAAAGATTAAAGCGCGAAAGTGACAACCTTCGCGGCACAATAGAAACTGACCTGAAAGATGACCTTACAGGTGGCTTTACGGCTGATAACTTTCAGTTAATTCGCTTCCACGGTATGTATCAGCAGGATGACAGAGACATTCGCGCAGAGCGTGCTAAGCAAAAGCTTGAGCCGCTGCAAAATGTGATGTTACGTGCGCGGTTACCTGGTGGCGTAATTATGCCCGACCAGTGGCTAGCAATAGACAAGTTTGCTTCCGATCACACGCTGTACGGCAGTATTCGGTTAACTACGCGACAAACTTTTCAGTTTCACGGCGTACTTAAGCCAAACATTAAGTCGATGCACCAAATGCTGAATAAGGCGGGCATCGATTCAATTGCGACAGCCGGTGACGTAAACAGAAACGTATTGTGTACCTCGAACCCTGTAGAGTCAGAACTGCATTTAGAGGCGTTTGAGTGGGCTAAAAAGATTAGCGAGCACTTACTTCCAAAAACACGTGCCTACGCTGAAATTTGGTTAGATGGCGAAAAAGTGGAAACCACAGAGAAGCCAGTTGAACCTATTCTTGGCGATAACTATCTTCCGCGTAAGTTTAAAACCACGGTGGTCATTCCACCGCAAAACGACGTTGACGTACACGCTAACGATTTGAATTTTGTTGCCATTGCAGAAAACGGCAAGCTGGTTGGCTTTAACGTATTAGTAGGTGGTGGCCTTGCCATGACTCACGGGGATAAAAGTACATATCCTCGCAAAGCCACTGACTTTGGTTATATTCCACTAGAAAATACGCTCGATATTGCCGCAGCGGTAGTGACTGTGCAGCGCGACTGGGGTAACCGTGTTAATCGTAAGAATGCAAAAACCAAATACACCCTTGAACGCGTTGGCGTAGATAACTTTAAAGCTGAAGTTGAAAAGCGTGCAAACGTTACGTTTCAAGAGAGTCGTCCGTTTGAGTTTACCGAACGTGGCGACCGCTTTGGCTGGGTAGAAGGTATCGACGGTAACTATCACTTAACCGTATTTATCGAAAATGGCCGAATTCTAGATTACCCAGGAAAGACCTTAAAAACAGGGTGTGCAGAAATTGCCAAGATCCATAAAGGCGATTTCAGGCTAACGGCTAATCAAAATCTTGTTATCGCCGGCGTTGCGCCAGCCGACAAGGAAAAAGTAGAAGCATTGGCTCGTAAGCACGGATTAATTGCCCCTGCGGTATCTAATCAACGTCTTGATTCAATGGCGTGTGTGTCACTACCAACCTGTCCGCTAGCAATGGCAGAAGCTGAGCGTTACTTACCTGATGCTGTTACTGAGCTTGAGGGACTATTAGCCAAACACGGGCTTGCTGATGACAGCGTGATTTTCCGCGTAACAGGCTGTCCGAATGGCTGTGGTCGTGCCATGCTTTCTGAAGTCGGGTTGGTAGGTAAAGGCCCTGGCAAGTACAACCTGCATTTAGGTGGCGATCGGGAGGGGACACGTATCCCTCGTATGTATCGTGAAAACATCAGCGAGCAAGAAATTATGTCAGAGCTCGATACGCTGTTTGGTCAGTGGGCTAGCAATCGAGAAGACGGCGAAGCGTTTGGAGATTTTGTTGTTCGTACCGGCGTTGTAAAACCGGTAGTTGACTCAGCGCGTGATTTCTATGAGCAATAATACGGCGGTTAAAGAGCAGGTACTATCGCTAGATATCAGCAAGGAAGAGCTTGCTGATATCAACGGGTCGCTCGAAGCGATGACGGCACAACAACGAGTGGAATGGGCGTTTGAAAATTTGCCTGATACTCATATTGTGTCTTCAAGCTTTGGTGCTCAGTCAGCGGTAATGCTGCATATACTGACACAAGCAAAGCCAGATATTCCTGTTGTGTTAACCGACACGGGTTACTTGTTTCCTGAGACTTACCAATTCATAGATGAACTGGTTGCTAAGCTCAAGCTTAACCTACACGTATATCAAGCGAAGATGTCATCAGCATGGCAAGAAGCTCGATTTGGCAGACTGTGGGAGCAAGGCATAGAGGGAATTGAAACTTACAATTCTCTTAACAAAGTTGAGCCCATGCAAAGAGCGCTGCAAGAGCTTAATGCTGGAACTTGGTTTGCTGGTTTGCGTCGCAGTCAGTCTGATTCTCGAGGGAAGTTACCTGTTCTGCAAAAAGTGTCTGGGCAATTTAAACTCTATCCCATTATAGATTGGAGCAATAAAGACCTGCACTACTACCTAAAAGAGCACAATCTCTCTTATCATCCGCTTTGGGAACAAGGCTACGTGTCTATTGGCGACTGGCATACCACACAGTCGTTGCAAGAGGGCATGGAAGAGCAAGATACACGCTTTTTTGGTCTTAAAAGAGAGTGCGGATTGCACGAATTCGGTGATGGTATTTAATTTACATGGCTGACTGCATGTGTCTCACTTGTGTGAGGCAAGCAGTCATGCAATGTTAAACACTTCAGTTAAAATCGCTTTTATATTTTGCATATAGGGCGGATTTGTATTTTTCCCCACAAGCTTAAACAGCTCACTACCAACGGGCGTAAACTTATAATAAACCAGCGCTACGCCTTGGGTTTTGCACGTAAGTGTAAAGGTGTCGTTAACGCATCGCCATGATGTCTGTTGTCCCTCTCTATACTCACCACTTTCAATTTCACTAGCATAAATCAGTTTCATTTCTTGAAGTGATAGCAAATCTGGATAGCTTAATCCTACGTTCGCGAGATTAATCTGTTCTGGCACAGGTTTTTTGAAAATTGAAAGCAGCCTTTTTCTCTTGTGATAACCCACTAAGATACGCGGCACAGAGTCATTATTTTGTTTACTCGCTACGTTAACCGCCTTGATAAACACTTTGGCATCGCGATGTGTGAGAGATTTCAGAGTTTGTAAGCTTCGCAGCGAAAAACTACCGGGCCTGGATACTTCAACAGCAAAAATTTTCCCCCACAGTTCTTGCATTGGCGCGCTATAAATTTCTTCAGCTAACGTGCTAAATGCAAAAAACCAATCTGGATCAAGGTTGTCGCTTGTTTGTTCGTTGATTGTCACATTTAGTGCTATATTAAGTATAGATTTTAAATTATTCGCTTTTTGTATCTGAAGTATTTTTTTACGTCGCTCGAGTGCATGTTCTTGTTTTTTCGGATCTAAAGACAGCGCCGACGGGGTAATACCTACTCTAGAAAACCAAGACAGAATACGCTGCCTGCTCGCCTCAATTTCTGCATTTTTATTTGTAGAGTCCTTAGTGTGAGCCGCTGGATTAACGGGCTCCTCTTTACTACGCAGAGGCGGTGGCGTTTTCTTTACCTCTTGGGTTAGATGCTGTGGGTTAATTTTCATAAAAGTTGTGGCAATTTCAATTGTAACAATGAGTAACAGGATGTCACTATTGCATTGCACATCGGTTTTATCAATGTAATCGTTAAGCTCGAAACAGTTGTGCGCAGTAATGTTTTATTTAAATTGGGGAATTAAGCGGTTATGTCGGCAACGGACTACGAAAACGACGAACTTATCTTCTTAGATGATGATGCGACAGACATTGAGCTAAAGCTCGGGAAAGACTGGAACATTCTTATTGTTGATGACGATGAAGAAATACACACGGTAACCCGTCTTGCGCTGTCTGATTTGATAGTCAACGATCGTAAGTTGAACTTCATTCACGCCCACTCAGCTAAAGAGGCGAAAGAGCGCCTCCATGAATATGGCAACACCATTGCCATTATTCTTCTCGACGTAGTGATGGAAACCGACGACGCGGGATTCGACGTAGTAAAGTACATCCGCGAAGAAATGGGCTTAAATGAGCCTCGTATTATTCTTAGAACCGGTCAACCTGGCTTTGCTCCTGAAGAGCAGGTGATTAAGCTTTACGATATTAACGATTACAAAACCAAGACAGAGCTTACTCGATCTAAACTGCTCACAACGATCATCTCTTCAATTCGCTCTTATCAACAGATAATAACTATTAGCCAAAGCCGCATTGGTCTCGAAAAAATTATTGCCTCCTCGGCAAATTTGTTTGAAGAACACTCGTTAAAAGCATTTTGTGAAGGTGTGGTAACGCAAATTAGCTCACTGATTGGGCTGGAGTCAGAGGGGCTTTTGTGCGCGCGAGCAGGATCGCTGCTTGACCTAGATGATGAAAATATTTATGTGCTTGGAGCGGCGGGAGAATATGCTGAATTTATCAATCAGCCTGTAAATAACATTCATAACGATGAAATTACAGAAAATGTGCATCGCTGCCTACGATTAAAACAACATATATTCGATATATCCTGTTCGGTTTTATACATAAGTAGAGCAGGCTTTGAGGCTGCTGTGTATATGCGCCAAACTCAGAGCATTAATGAATTAGATAAACATCTGCTTGAAGTGTTTTTATCAAGCATTTCCGTTGGATATGAAAACGTTAATTTATTTCACGAGCTTCGTAACGCCGCTTTCAGAGATTGGCTAACCCGTCTTCCCAATCGCAACCAATTTATCAACATGCTAGACAACCCAGGCAATATCGCTAGTAAAAATTGCTGCGTCGCGCTTGTTGATGTTAATCACTTCTCCGATGTTAATGATGGGCTAGGGCAGGAAGTCGGCAACGACTTACTTCGAGCTATTGCCGAAAGAATGCAGTCAACGTTACCCAGCACCACACGTCTTAGTAGATTAGCGGCCGATGTTTTTGGCCTAATTGGCCCAGAAAGTGACGTTTGCCCCGAAGTAATCAATGCCCTGTTCGATTCGTCTTTTGTGGTTGATGAGCATGTGCTGCCAGTCAAAGTAAAAGTGGGCCTGTGCAAAGTAGATAACGAGCGCAATATCGGCATCGATTTACTCAAGCGAGCCAATATCGCCTTAAACCGCGCAAAGAAAAAGCTTACCGATAATTTTGAATACTACGCTAAAGATATTGAAGACCAAACAACGTGGCGTCTAGACATGATTCGACGTTTGCGTAGTGATTTCGCAGCCCGAAAGCTAGAGTTATGGTTTCAACCGCAGGTGGATTTGCTGACCGACAAAGTGGTTGGTATGGAGGGGTTGCTGCGCTGGCCTGATGGAAACGGTGGTTATATATCACCAGCTGTTTTTGTGCCGCTAGCAGAGTATTCCGGGCTTATTGTTGATATTGGCGAGTGGGTTTTAGAAGAGTCATGCCGACGACTCCAGCAGCTAAGAGAGCTTGGTCACGGACACCTGCGGGTAGCGGTAAATATCTCTATCCCGCAATTCAGAGACCGATTTTTTGTTGATAAAGTCAAAAATGCGCTGACCGAGGCTGATTGCGATCCAAGCTTACTCGAGCTAGAAATCACCGAGAGCGTGGTTATGGATGAACCACAAATTGTCATCGATGCACTGCGCGTTTTAAAAGACTACGGAGTGAAAATAGCTATCGACGATTTTGGTACAGGCTTCTCCTCAATGAGTTACTTGCAGCAGCTCCCCTTAGACCGATTAAAAGTCGATCGTTCTTTTGTAAAAGATATCCAACCAGGCTCCGCTGCGGTGCTTGCAGAAACTATTGTGACTCTTGGGAACAAGCTAGGGTTGTTAACCATTGCAGAGGGTGTAGAAACTCGAGAGCAAGCAATCTATATGATTAAACTTGGTTGCGATGAAGCTCAAGGCTTTTTCTTTGCCAAGCCAATGCCGTTTGATCAGTTAGTTGAGTTATTAAAAAACACAAGGCTACCTAGAGACGAAACGTAAAGTCTGAAACCCGTACAACAAAGATCAACACGCCCTAGGCAATTAAAGCAGCAACAGTCTTTTGCAAAGTGGGTACTGTTTGTGTTTCAAACCACGGGTTTTTAGCCAGCCAGCGATTGTTCCGTCCAGATGGGTGAGGCAGCGCTATAAAGTTCTCGTGCTCTGTTTTAATGGCTTCGGTAAGCGTTTTATATTGTGGCAAATAGTACTGCTGCGCGTAACGTCCTATTAAAATGGTGAGTTCGGGTTGTACGAATTTAAGCAGAGACTCATGCCAGGTTGGAGCACATATTTTCATAGGTGGCGCATCTGCGCCATTTTTATAACCTGGAAAACAGAAGCCCATAGGCATAATGGAAAACAGTTCTGGTTTGTAAAACGTTTCTTTATCCACGCCCAACCACTGTCGCAGGCGTGTACCGCTAGGGTCAATAAAAGGGATATAGTTTTTGTGAGCCGTTAACCCTGGCGCTTGACTAATAATAAGCACCTTTGTGCGTTCAGCTAATGATAAAATTGGGCGTGGCGGATGAGATAGTTCACTGGCGCAGAGTGAACACGTTTTGGCTCGGTGTAGTAAGTGTGCAAATTCAGCGTGTGCAAATTCAGCCAATTTTTTCTCCAAATATTTCACTTTGTCATATTACTGTCACAAAGCTATGATGCAGATTGACTACTTCCCATAAATGGCGTATTCTTATACTAACAGTACAATAATGTACTTAAGGAGAAAAGACATGCGTAAAGTAGTATTCAGTTTAGCCCTTTTAGCTTCATTTGGCATAGCGCATGCGGACTCTGGTAGTGACCAGCTTTTCGATTGTATGGACGCTAAAACGTTCGAAATGAATAACCAATGTATGGCCAACACAATTGGCAACAACATTAGTTTCCGTAATGCTCAACAAGAACTTGTTAATATCGCGAGCGAAAGCCAAGGCGATTATGCGATTGCCACTATGACATTCGATCAAGAAAAAATGCATATTGACATTGTTGCACACAAAGAGTCGCTAAACGCGCTTGCAGCAAACAGAAATTAAAATGAAGTGTTAATACGAGAAGCCGGCATTTGCCGGCTTTTTTTTGTCTAAAATATTCTGTTCAAACCATTGATAGCGGCAACTCTGTAAGCTTCTGCCATTGTGGGATAGTTAAAGGTGGTATTCACAAAGTAATCAATCGTGTTGCCTTCTCCTTTCTGCTGCATAATTGCCTGGCCGATATGCACAATCTCAGACGCACGCTCACCAAAACAATGAATTCCCAGTATCTCTTTAGTTTCACGATGGAACAGTATTTTCAAGCTACCGGTTTGGGTAGATGCAATCTGAGCTCGCGCTAGGTGCTTGAATTGAGCTCTCCCCACTTCATAGGGTACTTTCGCTGCAGTAAGCTCTTGCTCAGTTTTACCAACTGAACTAATTTCGGGAATGGTGTAGATACCTGATGGAATATCGGCCACCAATGAAGCATGAGTCTTACCAGCTAGCATTGCTTCAGCTGCAAAACGGCCTTGGTTATAAGCGGCAGATGCTAAACTAGGATACCCAATCACATCTCCAACAGCATAAACATTATCTACGTCGGTCTGGTAATTTTCATTTACTTTCAGCTGGCCTCTGCTGTCAGCTTTTAAACCGATATTCTCAAGCTTTAACGTGTCTGTGTTACCCGTTCTTCCGTTTGCAAATAGCAAACAGTCTGCCCTCATCCGTTTACCAGATTCTAAATTAAGAATGACAGAATCGTCTGTCGTCTCTACCGACGCATAGGTTTCGTTATGACGTATAAGTACACCGTTATTCCATAAGTGATAGCTCAGCGCATCTGATATTTCTGTATCGAGAAACGATAGCAGGCGATCGCGCATATTGACTAAGTCTACTTTCACACCCAAACCGCGAAATATACTCGCGTATTCCGAACCAATAACACCTGCACCGTAAATGATAATAGATTTAGGATCGTGCTTAAGTGATAAAATGGTGTCTGAGTTGTACACACGAGGGTGATTGAAATCGATATCTTTAGGAGTGTAGGGGCGAGAACCCGTTGCTAATGCAAATTGTCCTGCCGTAACAATGTCTTTCGACCCGTCTTCGCGGGTTATCTGAAGCGTATGTGCATCGATAAAGCTGGCTTCGCCGTGAAATAAGGTAACGCGATTTCTGTCGTAAAACGACGACCTTAAACGGGTCTGGCTATTAACAACACCACTTGCGTGGCGCATGATTTCTGAAAACGTTAAGCTTCTGCTTAAATGATTGTCAGCAAAGAGGGGCGAACTGTTATATTCAATTAAACGACTTACCGAATGACGAAGCGCCTTAGATGGGATAGTTCCCCAATGTGTACACCCGCCTCCAACTGCCTCATAACGCTCAACAACCGCCACTTTTTTACCGGCTTTCGCTAGCTGCATCGCAACCCCTTCTCCGCCAGGGCCTGTGCCAATAACTATTGCGTCGTAATGATACGATGGAGTTTTTTGCTTTGCTGCCATGTTGTCTTCCTGTTTAAGTGTGAACGCGTAAGGATTGTATGAGCTGCTTTCATTGTATCTCACTCACACCTTACTACTACCTATACAAATAACTCTAGTAGTAAATAGCACATAAAAAAAACCACATGCAACGAATTACATGTGGTTTTTCATTTCAGTTGTAATGTATGGGTGGTTAAGCCATTTGCAAAGAGAGCGTTTGAAGCTGCAGCCACTTCTCTTTTTGAACTGCAAATGAATGCTTCAATTCTTTGTACTTATACGTAAGCTCTAAACCTTCGAGTGTGCGTTGAAAAGATTTCTGCTTCACTCGCATGATGCGCTTTTTCGTAGAGTAGTAATCGCTCATGCGTTGCATAAGTAGATCGTACTCCTGTTGAATGGTATTCATCATTTCATCGGCATTTGGAAGCATCGAGACTTTTTCGCTCGCTCGTTGAAGCTGCATTGCCGCCAGCGCCTTTTCTATGCGCTCTTCAGGAACCTTTCGTAGGTTCGTGGTTAAACCAACAAACGACAGCCCGCGAATTAGCCATTTTGTCGGATCGAATTGATACCAACGAATGCCGTTGCGATAGTCATATTCAAAGATATGGTGGTAATTGTGATACCCCTCACCAAAAGTGAAAAATGCTAGCAAACCATTGTCTCTTGCTGTGTTCTTATCGGTATAAGGCTGGTCGCCCCAGAAATGAGCAAGTGAATTGATGAAGAACGTCACGTGGTGAACAAGTACCAGTCGAAGCACGCCAGCAATTAGGATCATGCCCATTACATCGCCGTTCAACCAACCCAACAGACCAGTAATTCCGAAATTAGCCACTAATACTATGGGTAGGTAATAGTTATGTTGCCACATTACTACCTTGTCTTTCTGCAGGTCTTTGCAGTTGCCATAATCATCGTAACGATTAGATTGGTACTCGCGAAGCATCCAGCCAATATGAGCAAACCACAGACCTTTCTTTGCTGAGTATGGATCGTTGTCATTGTCGTCTACATGGCGATGATGGACTCGGTGATCTGAAGACCAATGTAATATGCTGTTTTGTAGCGCCATTGCACCGCCAATCGCTAAAATTACGCGTACTACAATGTTCGCATCGTATGTTTTGTGCGACCACAGGCGATGATAACCAGCAGTGATCGACATACCGGTAAAGTAAAATAAGAAGATAGCTGCGCTTATTTCGACCCAGTCTATTCCGCGATGCGCCACCCACAGTGGGGCACCAATGAATGCAATCGCACCGGATATAATAAATACCAGTACGTTCGTTAATATAAGAGGAGGTTTTTTCATTTTTGACTACTTGGCTTACAACTGTTCGCTAATTTATCGTTTTATGCATTCTCAGGCAAGTAAAACTAGGTTAAGTTCTGCTAACCTAGCTAAACTTTAATTATTATAGACCAGTTCGATTATTCTTAAACTTGATGACAATGTTAGGACACTATTATTACGTTGGCGTTCTGTATTTATGCTAAAACACTGACGTTAATGTAAAATGTAGTGCAAAGTTATGTTTCGTCTTAAAGCAGACAATGGGATAATCTGATAAGGAATAAAGAAGTGGTATTAACGTGAGCCGACAAGAGCAAAAATTAAAAACCCGTCAAAATATTATTCATGCAGCATTTTCTTTGCTTGATGAAAACAGAAGCTTATCAGCGATTAGTCTTCGAGAAGTAGCGCGAGAAGCGGGTATTGCACCTACTTCCTTTTATCGACACTTCAAAGATATGGACGAACTTGGTTTAACGTTGGTCGACGAGGCGGGTTTAGCACTAAGGCAATTAATGCGACAGGCCAGGCGACGAATTGCGTCTGGCGGTGGTGTTATTCACACATCCGTTGAAACCTTTATGGAGTTTATTGCGGCAAACACCAATGTATTTCGATTGTTATTGCGAGAGCACACGGGTACGTCGTCAGCTTATCGACTGGCCGTATTCAGAGAGATTCAGCATTTTATTGACGAGTTAACCGATTACATAATTGAAAAGCAAGGTGTTGAATATGCATCGGCGCATATACAAGCCGACGCGATGGTGAGACTTGTTTTTAGCGCAGGAGCAGAAGCCCTTGAGGCTGATGATAAGCTGCGCGGCGAAATTGGGGAGAAAGTAAAAACGCAATTGCGATTTGTTCAACTCGGAGCAACGATAAAAAGATAAGGCATTAACAGCGCGGTTTCTATTAATACCTTACCTTCAACCCATTACTTTCTCGTTAGCAACACGCCAGCTTCAATATGGTGGGTAAATGGAAATTGGTCGAATAACGCAGTTTTAGCTACAGCATGAGTGGTGCACAATACCTGCAAATTATCGGCTAAGGTCTCAGGGTTACAGGATATATAAATAATATTGTCGTAATCTTGGATCATTTTTAATGAATCCTCGTCTAGCCCTGCACGAGGCGGATCGACTAACACGGTAGTAAAGTTATAATCGCTAAGTTCAATACCTTCCAAACGACTAAAAGTACGCTCGCCTCGCATGGCTTGAGTAAATTCTTCTGCCGCTAATCGTACTATTTTTACATTGTTTAAATGGTTTTGCTCAATATTGTATTGGGCTGCGTTTACCGAAGGCTTCGCTATCTCGGTACCAATCACATTATCGAAGTGGATGGCCAGAGGAATTGAAAAGTTACCTGCGCCACAGTACATTTCCAGCAGATCGCCAGTAAGCGACTTAACGCAGTCCAGTGCCCATTCAATCATAGCGCAATTCACTTTGGCATTGGGTTGGGTAAAACTATTCTCAATATGCTTAAATACAAATTCGCGGTTATTTATGGGCAGCTTTTCGATTACAAAGTCATTCCCAACAATAATCTTTTGCTTGCGGGCTCTACCAATAATACTGACTGCAGGAAAGAGCCTAGATAAAGTGTCTCTAAGTTCGTTTGCATCACGTTCCCACTCGCTGTCTAGCTGTCGGTGGTACAACAAACTTATGACTAATTCTCCTGACAGTGCAGACAGGTAATCGATTTGAAACAGTTTTCGACGCAGTGATTCACTCGGGCGCACTATGTCTAAAAGTGCCGTCATGGCTTTATTGATTGCCTCACAGGCAGGTTCAAACGTATCTACGCGATATTTTTCTTTTGTTTGCTGATCAAACATAATATGGAAAAGATCGTCACCATCGTGCCAAACCCTAAACTCGGCTCGCATTCTGTAATGCGTAGGTGATGAGGGAAATACTGACAATGATGGCGCATCAAATGCAGAAAGCAGCGACCCAAGACGATCTACTTTTTCGTCGAGTTGTGCTTGGTACTGCAATAGGTTGGTATCTGACGTCTTATTTTCCATCAATTGTTCTCCATCAAAAGCTATGGGCTAACATCTACAAGAGAAGTTGTTTCAAATGTCACTTCTCACAAGGACGCGAATTGTAGAGGCTTCTATAATATGTGCAAACCTAAATGTTAAGCGTAGTAAAAAATTCTGTATTAAAATTAAACAATATTGAGTTAGTGCCGATAAACTATATGAGGATAGTGAGGATCAAATTATGAACGTGGGTCAAATCAAGGCTTTTATGGGCGATCAGAAGGCCGATCAAAAGACAGCAGTTCATCCTAATGAGGCACTGAAAAAGCAGCTTCAGCAAGATGGATTGCAACAGGCTGCTGAACTAGCTAAGCAGCAGGCATCAACAGTTTCTGTCAACAGCACGCAAACGAGTATTGGGTTGCGGGTAGTCAGCGGTAGTCTTAGTCAAACTCTTGAGATTGATGGGCAGAAGCCAAAAGAGTTGGCTGATAAGAAAGAAGAAGAAAAGAATAACAGCCTATTCGATTTCGAAAAAGTGGCTAAGAATGTAATGCGCTTTGTGGGCGGTGTTATTCGCGGTGCTGCTGATGGTGGTGCGAGTGATGAAAAGCTTAACGGTCTGTTTAGCCAAGCAAGAGAAGGCGTGAGCAGAGGCTTTGCAATGGCAGAAAAAGACCTAGCAGGCTTCATGAACGAAGAGCTTGAAAGCGGGATCAGTAAAAGTCGTGAACTTATCGATACGGGTATAGACGATTTAGAAACCGATATATTCAACCGACAGGGTGTGGAGAACGGCAATGTAGCGCGTGTATCAACACTTGCCGCTGCGTCGGTATCTAACGAGCAGTCAGGACAATTGTCTATACGTACAAGAGACGGCGATGAAGTCACCTTTAGCTTTGAAAGCTTGCAGTCATTCCAAGCTAGTCAACAAACGTCGTTTCAAACCCAATCAATCAGTGATGGATCTGGTGATGGCGCAACAACAACTAGCGTGTCGGCACAGCAAACTACGGCATTTGAATATTATGAACGAAGTGGAATTAGCTTTTCCCTGAAGGGAGAATTAGATGAAGCTGAAATGAAGTCTATTGCCGATTTGGTGGGTCAAGTTCAAGACCTAGCAGATACGTTCTATAGAGGTGACGTTGACAAGGCCTTTGAAGAGGCATTGAGTTTAGGCTTCGACGATAAAGAATTAGTGGGTTACGCACTGCAGTTAAATAGGTCTACCCAAACTGACGTATTAAAGGCTTATGAAAATATACAGCATTATAACGAAGATAAGGATCAGCGTAGCCAGTATGGTAATGTAGTAAGCCCAGTATCTCAGTATTTAGAAAAGATGATGAATACGTTTGAGAATGCTGAAACTACCTTAGCGTCTAATGAAGATTACAATGCATTAATAGCAGGACTCATTAGTAATATGGAAGACGTTCAGGTGCCAGACCTGATTAGTGCGATAAATAGATTCCACACATTTAATCAGACATTATTAGATGGATTGCCACAGGCAGATATCAATACTGATAGTAATGAGTCTTCTTCTAAGTCATAGGTAAAAACTGGTAGGTAAAAACTAACAGATAAAAAAAAGCCTGGTTTAAACCAGGCTTTTTTATTTAAGCGTGTTCGACTTTCTCTTTCGCCGGTCGCACTTTTAAGGTGCGTTCTTGGAAAGTGGAGTCGTTAGTTTTTTCAATAACAGAGTCTACATCTTTCGCTACTACTTCTATAAAGCCGTAACCTTTCCGTTTACCTGTTTTGCGATCTTTCATTAGGCGAACCGATTGAACTTCCGCATAGCTACTAAAATATTCTTTTACTGCGCTTTCATTTGCACGATACGGCAAGTTACCGACGTAAAGTGTTTCAACAGCATCTGAACTGATAGCATCGCCATCTGAAGAAGGTGAGCTTTGGATAAGTGAAGCTAGCCAAGGCGTAACGATCCCGCTGATCAGAAGTGCAGCGGAGACAGTCAATGGAACGTGAACGTCCAAACTCGCTGAAGAAAATAATAAATAACCTGCGATTGCAAAAATGGCACTAATAATAGTGCACTGAATAAAGCCTACTTTCATATAACTACCTTTCTATTGTTTTTTTGGGTTGAAGGCCGTTGCTAGTTTACTCATTTGTAACAAATTGAACAATAAAATGTGAAAAAACTAGTCTAAAGACGCATAAAACTAGCAGAAATGATGGAGAAATGAACGGTTAAGCTAATAATTTCATTAAACAGCAAAAAAACACCATTTAAGTGTTGATCTTTTAGTTCAGCTATTTATAATGCGCTCCACGTTTTGAGGGGGCTTCAAGCAACTTCAAACTGAAACGCAAAACCAAGTTTAAAAACAATTAAAAAGTTTAAAAACAAGGTTGACATCAAAAACAAACGATGTAAAATGCGCTTCCACTTCGAGAGAGGTGAATCACCAAGAAGCAACGGCTTACGGTGAGGTTGCACTAGCAACCACCTGTCTCTTATACACATCTGACGCTGCCGACGAATAGAG
>OJFG01000073.1_pt1 | contig 63702 bp, 59 predicted proteins | sample 1594071 | NCBI WGS metagenome assembly OJFG01 (sample SAMN05416818, study PRJEB24817) | seawater metagenome | isolation source: Sea water | place: Canada:Atlantic | collected 2013-07 | reverse complement strand
CACCTCTCTATTCGTCGGCAGCGTCAGATGTGTATAAGAGACAGGTTGCTGGGACTGGTGGGGATATACCTCAAAGGACTACGCCAACAGAGATGGCGATCAGATAAAGACAGTAAATGCGCTTTTACTTTCTCTTAATACGTTACCCTCGCCTTCGCCACAACAGGTGAATCAGGCCGCACCTCAAGAAGAAGCGCAGCAGATAGAGCCAATGAACCAGGACGGTAATAATGAATAAGAGAACGATATTTATCACCGGGGGAGCCAGCGGTATTGGTTTGGGCATGGCAGAGACGTTGGTAAAACAGGGGCATCACGTTATCGTGGCTGATATTAACGAAAGTGCTGCGCAAGAGGCGGCAGCGGTGCTGGCGAGTAAGTGTGGCAGTATTAATGATGGCAGCGCGAGCGCAGTGGCGGTAGATGTGTGTGACGCAGCGCAAATTGCTGCCTTACCTGAAGCGCTCGGTAAGCTCACTGTCGACGTACTTATTAACAATGCTGGCATCCAACACGTTTCAAACCTTGAAGATTTTCCTGCTGACAAATGGAAGCAGCTGATTAATATTATGCTGGTTGGCCCTGCGCTAACCATCCAGGCGCTATTACCGACCATGAAAGCACAAAATTTTGGGCGTATTATTAACGTGGGCTCTATTCACTCTCTTGTAGCCTCGCCGTTTAAGTCGGCCTATGTGGCTGCGAAGCATGGTTTGCTAGGACTTGCTAAAACCGTAGCATTAGAGACTGGTGACTATGATATTACTATTAACACCTTGTGTCCGGCCTATGTAAAAACCCCCTTAGTTGAGCAACAAATAGCAGCTCAAGCAAAGGAAAACAATATGACCGAGGACGAAGTAGTGAAAAAAATCATGCTTGAACCTATGCCGAAGAAGCAGTTTATTGAAGTTCAAGAACTAGCCGATACTGCCGCATTTTTAATGACAAACAGCGCCAAAAACATCACAGGCCAAGCAATAACCCTAGATGGTGGCTGGACCGCAAGGTAAAACTTCCCTTTTACAAAACACTTGTGCTAATGTCCAAATCATTGGAAATGAGAGGACATTAGCGTTCCATGCCCTACCAAACCGTTGCTTTAATTGGAAAACCTCAGCACGAGGCCACTCACGACAGCTTAAATTTACTTGCCGATTATTTACTCGCCAAAGGATGCGAGGTATTGGTAGAGGAAAGTATTGCTCAAGAGCTAGAAACCGACAACATTAGAAGCTGCGACCTCGTCGCTATCGGTAAAGAAGCTGATCTAGCCGTTGTCGTTGGTGGAGATGGCAGCATGCTTGGCGCCGCTCGCGTGCTTGCCCGTTTCGATATCCATGTTGTGGGTGTGAATAGAGGTAACCTAGGTTTTCTCACCGACATTCATCCTGACGATATCATTCAGCAACTTGACTACATCTTTAACGGCGAGTGTTTCGTTGAAGAACGCTTTTTACTGGAAGTGGGCGTTTACCGTCACGAGAAGTTAAAAAGTAATAGCTCAGCGGTCAATGAAGTCGTACTCCACCACGGAAAAGTGGCGCATATGATGGAGTTCGAAATTTATATAGACGAACAGTTTGTGTTTAGCCAGCGCAGTGATGGACTGATTGTAGCAACGCCAACGGGCTCAACCGCCTATTCGCTCTCCGCAGGCGGGCCCATCATTATGCCAAAACTGGATGCGCTAACGTTAGTACCCATGTTTCCGCATACTCTAAGCAGCAGACCTATTGTGGTAGATGCCGACAGCCAGGTATCGATGAAAGTGTCAAAAGTAAATAGTGACTCGTTGCAAGTAAGCTGCGACAGCCACATTGTATTGCCGGTTTTACCTGGCGATGAAATTCGCATAAACAAAAGCATCGATAAACTTCACTTAGTACACCCTAAGGGCTATAGCTACTTTAACGTATTGCGTAAAAAGCTGGGCTGGGGCAGTAAGCTCTACTAATGTGAGGCACTCGCCTACTGCCATAAGTGCGGCCGCCATACATTAGAATGCTATACATATAGACTGAGCACATATGGCTTCATTAACCCTATCTTCGCAAATTTTTCGAATTTCTCTACCCTCGCGAACTTTGTAGCAAGTTACACCGGCTTTTCTACCTAATGTTCGCCCTGCCATATAAAGAACACTGAATATTTTACACGGCTATTCATATTTCGAGCATCTTTTTCGCACCTTTTAGACAAACCTATCGCATTGAAAAATAAAGAAAAATTAACATTTGCAAATTTATCCAATTAAATTAGTTACTTATAATTTTCGTACATATCGGCATACCGGTTGCAATACCTTAAGCAACTGGTTCGATAATCAATGTTGTTTCAACATAACCTTTGAAGGTCAAAAGATTCGATACGTATTATCAACACCTATTTACCGAAGCGATAATAAGGAGTTTATTATTATGAGTAACAACGAAATTAAATTTACTGCACCAGGTATGGATAACGAAACTGCAGCAAGCACTATTAAAACATTAGAGCAACGTTTGGTAGCACTACTTGACCTGCAGCTTACCCTGAAGCATATTCACTGGAATGTAGTAGGTCCAAACTTTATTGGTGTGCACGAAATGCTAGACCCACAAGTTGATGCGGTGCGCGAAATGACTGACACCATTGCAGAACGAATTGCCACGCTAGGCGGCGTACCGAAAGGCACACCAAAAGCCATCGTAGAGGGTCGTTCGTGGAATGATTATGAGTTAGGCAAAGGCCTAGTGACCGACCATTTAAAAGCACTAGATGCAGTGTATGATGGTGTAAATGGCGATCACCGCAAGGCGATTGAAGGCTTAGGCGACTTAGACCCAGTATCGGAAGATATGATCACGGGTCAACTCGCTGAATTAGAGCAGTTCCAATGGTTCGTAAGAGCGCATTTAGAATCAGGCAGCGGCGAACTAGCTCAATAGATATACCGGCTACCAATAGCCTTACAGGTTAACGATACCGTTAGGAAGATAAAGGAAGGTCAATTTGGCCTCCCTTTTTTGTTTTCTTTTCCTCCCTGCCTTAATCACTCCCCTTTCCTTATCTTTTACTTTTCTAACATTTTTCCCAAACGATTTTCTTTGTTTACTCATTTCTACCTACCTTGAACGTAATGCGAGTAATTACACAAGGTGGAGTTGCCATTAACTTTACGATGACCTCTGGCAAAAAAAGTTGTAGGCTAAATTTTGAAGCAGAGGTCTTGCGAACAATGGAAAGTGTGTGCTTTGTTTATATAAAACTGATTTATATGCAAATCAAAAAACACTCCTAAGGCTTAATACCCTCTGCTTAGAAATATTATTTGCAGTCAAAAACATGGTGCAAAAAAACAAAACAGGCAAGCCATGCATAAAAATACTGTAAAGCCTGCCTAGGGCCGGTAAACAGTGGGTCAGATAAAGATTTTCGGCAAACAACACCTCGCGAATCGACGGATTACATTCGACTAGACTTTACATCTCAGAAATACTGTATATATTTACACGTACTGTATATATCATCATGTTCAACTTTATTAGAGTGTGGTTATGTTAGCGAATCTTTCGATATCAAATTTTGCCGTTGTAAAACAACTTTCTGTTCACTTTGAAAATGGCCTCACTGCGGTTACAGGTGAGACGGGGGCAGGTAAATCAATTGCCATTGATGCACTAAGCTTATGTCTTGGTGAAAGGGCCGATGCAAATGCGGTAAGAAAAGGTTCAGCAAAAGCCGAAATAGTGGCGCACTTTTCACTTGCTGATAATGCAAGTGCAAAAGCGTTTTTAGACGACCATGAATTGACCTCTGACGAAGACGAAACCAGCTGTTTTATTCGCAGGGTAATATCGAAAGAAGGTCGCTCAAAAGCCTTCATCAACGGCACTCCAGTATCTTTACAGCAACTAAAAGGTCTCGGCCAAACACTGCTTTCCATTCATGGTCAAAACACCCATCTACAGCTATTGAAAGAAGATTATCAGCGCCAGCTTATTGATAGTTACGCAAACCATACTCATTTAATGAATGATGTTAAAGACGCTTATAGCTCATGGAGAGACAAACAGAAAACACTCAATGAACTGCGTTCGAAAGCTCAACAAAGAGAAGATCGTCTGCAGTTACTTACCTATCAGGTGCAAGAACTCGACGAGTTTGCCATTGAGACTGGCGAATTTGAAGAACTTGAAATTGAGCACAAGCGCTTAAGCAACGGTCAGAGCTTATTAGAACAAGCGCAAACCAGTGTGTATAACCTCTATGAAAATGATGAAGGAAATGCACTCACCGTTATTCAAAGCAGTATTGAGAAGCTTGGCGAATTAGAAGCACACGATGCGAGCCTAACGCCTATCATCGCCCTGCTTAACGACGCATCAATTCAAGTTGAAGAGGCAGCAAGCGAACTGCGTGGTTACTGCGATCAATTGGAAATAGACCCTCTGCGTTTACAGCAGGTTGAAGCTCGCTATTCAAAAGCGATGGAGCTGGCTCGTAAACACGCCGTAACGCCAGAAGAACTTGCTCAACATCACCAGTTATTGTCGCAAGAATTTGCCGCACTTGGTGAGCAGGAAAGCTTACTAGGCACACTCGAACATGATGTTGAAGCAGCAAGACAACATTATTTAGTGGCAACTAGCAGTTTATCTGAAAGCCGAATGAAAGCGGCCGAAAGTTTTGCAAACGACATTGAATCACAAATTCAGCAAATGAATATGCCGCACGCTAAAGTGTGTATTGATATTCTTTACGACGAGCTGAAGAAGCCCGCAGTCAATGGGTTAGACTCAATTGCTTTTAAAGTGTCAACGAACCCTGGGCAAGATGCCGACGTATTGGAGAAAGTGGTATCAGGCGGTGAGCTTTCTCGAATAGGTTTAGCTATTCAGGTTATTGCTAGCGATAGCCATGCTACCCCCACTATGATTTTTGACGAAGTGGACACCGGTATTAGCGGACCAACTGCTTCGATTGTAGGTGCACTGCTAAGAAAATTAGGAAAGCAGTCTCAAGTTATGTGTGTCACCCACTTACCTCAAGTGGCGGCACAAGCACATAACCAGCTTTTTGTTACCAAGCTTACTGATGGCGAAAGTACAGAAACACAGATGATACCGCTGACTAAACAAGACCGAATTGACGAACTCGCCCGACTGTTAGCTGGCGACAAAGTAACCAAGTCGGCTCTTGCTAACGCAAAAGAGCTGCTAAAAAGCGCTTCATCGAACTAAAATGCAGTTGATTGGTCATAGTTGTCAATGTAGCATGCCTTCGCGCTTGCATTAAAACAGCTGAGGTTTCCTTACGAGGAAACCTTTAGGCACTAACAAAGGCAATACTGGACTTATATACGCATGAAGTTGCACCATCTTATAGTTATTCTTTGCATTACATTTACTACCACAGCCTGTTCTAACTGGATTTTCAGAATTGACGTTCCGCAGGGCAATTTTCTAGATCAACGTGATGTTGAAAAATTGCGTATTAATATGACAAAAGAACAAGTTATCTACGTGTTAGGTAATCCTGTTGTTCAAGACTCTTTTGATAGCGACACATGGTACTACGTTTACGATATGAAGCGTGGTATGAAAGACCGAGGCGACGACTTCCAGCGTCAGATGATCATTACGTTTGTAGATAATAAAGTGGCAAACGTTGAAGGCGATTTTGAACTGTCTGAAGACTTTAATACTCCACTCGACGAGTAAATCAAACACGTTGTTAACAGCACTGCAGAAAAATAGAACAGAAGCGGGTTATTAACCTGCTTTTTAAAGGTACTTCTATTTTCAACGATATTAGATTTAAGCTGTTAGATCCGGAGCATTAAACTTAAGGCACTAGATTTAAGGTAGTTAATTTAGGGTATCAATATGGAACATAGCTTTTGGCACAGCAAATGGCACAATAATGAAATTGGGTTTCATGAACCCACTGGTAATGCCTTGCTGGTGAAATATAGTGATGTTTTATTAGGCCCAAATAGTGATGAAGCCTCACAAAAGCGAATCTTTGTGCCCTTGTGCGGGAAAACCAGAGATATTGCATGGCTGCTGTCAAAAGGCTGTCAGGTTGTTGGTGCAGAGCTTAGCGAGGTGGCAATTACACAGCTGTTTGACGATCTCGACATTGCTCCCACTGTTAAATCTTCGTCTAAGGGTAAAGTATATTCAGCCCCTAACCTTACCATTTTTGTTGGTGATATTTTTTCACTGCGTCGTGATGACATTGGCAAAGTAACAGGTGTGTATGATAGAGCAGCATTAGTTGCTTTACCCGATGATCTGCGCCGAAAGTACGCTAACCACCTAGTAGACATAACTCATAACGCCCCCCAATTAGTTATCACATTCGACTATGACCAAAGCGAACTGCTAGGCCCTCCTTTTTGCGTGAATGATGAGATGGTTGCGGATATGTATGCTAGCAATTATTCAATTTTACAGCTTGAGCGCTCAAACGTAGAAGGCGGTTTAAAAAGAAAAGTGAAAGCAGACAGCCTAGTCTTTAAACTTAGCCTTTAAGCTTAGTCTTTCGGCTTAGTCTTTCGGCTTAGTCTTTAGCTTTGGAGTTTAGTTCTGGGTTCTGGGTTCAAGTTTCTGCACTTAAAAACTCGCAACAATCCGTTCACGCTACACATTTACTTGTGATTCTCCATATGAGTATCCTCATAAATACCCACATTAGTGCATTCATTAGTACTTTCGATGTTAGGTTATGAATTCCCAATCTAGTTGTCTCCCCATCTAGTCTTCTCACACCCACAGCAAAACGCGTTTTTTATTAATATCTAGGTAATTTCCTCGCTTTATAAGTTAAATAAGTCTGGTTAAAGTGGCTTAACTGTCCTCAATCCCTCGTTTTGCTTATCCTATAATTATCATAAAATCAGAAATTTAGACTTAAGTCTTACCCATCACATATGTAAACAAAATGTAATAAATCAACATTTGCACAATTATAACCATCAACTAATATCAAATTCAGAAAACCACGATACACAGTGTTCTGAAAAGCGTTGAACTTTATACCAACGCTTCTTATTGATTATTGAATGTTAGGGCATGCTACGTGTACCCAGCCGCGCTAATACTTAGAATGAAGTTCCTGCATAGGTATTCGCTGTAGTCTAATCAAGCCTGTGTGCTTGATGAGTATCTACTCGTAAGCAGAGTGCTTAGTCGTTGTTTCCTCTACCTTTCGTTGGAATTCGCCGTGAAGGGTAGCGCAGCTTCACTGTGCAAGTTTCTATTTTTGAGTCTCACAGTGACATTTGCACTAAAAAACGAGATAGAAAACACACTACGCACTTTGAGAGTAATGCCGCATGAGCACTAACAAAACTTGGTTTGGCCTTGCATTAATTGTAGGCAGCACATTGATACTAAGCGGATGTCAAAACGACGATGAGGCCATCGGAGGTACGTTAGAGAATCCCCCTCCCCCAACATCAGCCAATTACGAATTAATTTGGGCAGACGAGTTTGACGGCAATGCCCTAGACACGAATAAATGGGAAGTTCAGTTGGGAGACGGGACGTCTGAAGGATTACCACCAGGTTGGGGTAATAACGAGCAACAATACTATACCGCAGACAACATTACTGTTGAGGATGGTGTACTAGTCATAGAGGCTCGCGTAGGCGACTCCCCAGATGCTAATTTCGCATTTACCTCCGGCAGGCTTCGCACTCAAGGAATTTTAGATTTTACCTACGGGCGAATTGAGGCTCGTATACAAGTGCCTGAGGGTCTTGGCCTTTGGCCGGCATTTTGGTCGCTGGGAAGCGACCCCTCTCCCTTTGGAGAATGGGCTGCAAAAGGTGAAATAGACATTATGGAGTCTTTTGGACAAGCCACGCCTTTTGTAGCAGGTACAGTGCACTACGGGCAAAGGTTCCCGTTAAATGAAAGCGCTACCAAGACATTTGAAATCGACCCCACCGACGGCTTTCATGACTATGCAGTAGAATGGGATTCGCAACGTATACGCTGGTTTGTAGATGGCGTACATTATTTTACAGTCAGCCGAGATACGTATTGGAATTACTATTTCAAAAATCAAATGGAAGGCTTCCTGGCCGGCGAAGAAGATGCTCCCTTCAATGAAAACCAGCATCTTCTTCTTAACCTTGCGGTAGGTGGCGATCCGGCAGGCACACCAAATCCCAACGACACTGATGTATTTCCAGGGCAAATGCTCGTGGACTATGTGCGGGTTTATCAGTGTCCACTCCCTCCTGTAAATGATGGGTTAGGGTGTGAAAATAGTATTGACCAAGTTGATCCGTTCGTTATCACTCAAGGTGGTGATGGTACCCCGCCTGCGCAGAACGTAGAAATAAACAGCTTTAGTTTATACGACAATGGACCTGGCGTACTCTTCCCTGACAGTAATAGCGAGCGTCCTTTAGATATTGGCGTTTTCGACAATAACGGAGCACTTACCGTATCCGAGGTTGAAGCTGCAGACGCAGATAGAGGCACCGTCATTGAAATTATCACGTCTGGCGGCGGCAATATCCAAATCAACGATCCAGAAGGCAATACCTTTGAATTGTTTGGCATGGGTAGAGCGGATAATAATGAATTCTTTGGCGGTGAACTGACCTTTGACGTTTTCGTAGACAGTGGGTCCACAGAGGCCACACTACTGCAGGTAGGTGTTGACAGCGGCTTTCCAAATATTGGCTTTACACAGATACCTTTGAGCGACTTACCGCAGGATGAATGGACGTCTATTTCTCTTGCCTTGAGCGACGTTATTCAAAGCAATATTGGCGCCTTTGGTGGCGGCCCTCTTGATATTGAACAGGTTCTCAACCTTATTGTGCTTGAACCCGTGGGTGGCGCTGCTCGCATGCAGTTCGACAACATTCATTTAGTCTGTGGGGCGCCCTCATCAAGACCGTGCGGCATTGTTAGCATCACCACCGTACCTCAAAACGTGTTTATAGATAGCGTCGACCCTTTATGGGACTTTGGCATTGGCGCAGGTGACAGTGGCTCAGGGTTTGCCACCTACACCGATGGCAGTAACCCAGATGGTGAGAACAAAATAGAATGGGAAGTGATAACGGCTAATGATGCCGCTCGCGACCAAGTTATAGAGATTACCTTCAATGGTGACGGAGAGAGTGGCGTTTGGTTTATCGCTACCGAGCCAGTTAACCTCTCGGGCTATAACAGCGGTGCGGTGGTATTCGATATATTTGTTTCAGATTTTGGCAGCGACACCAACAGCATAACAATGCAGATAGACTGCGTGTTCCCCTGCACAAGTGGCCCACAAGATATAGGTCGCCCTGGTGATGGCGAATGGCAAGAAATTGAAATTCCACTGAGCCAGCTTATTAATAGTGGACTCAATACCGCCAATGTAAGTGCTGGTTTAGTGTTGGCCACCACCGATGTTAATGCGACTTCAACATTTATTATTGATAACGTGCGCTGGGAGCCTACCACCGAAATTGAAGAGATAGAGGTGTTGCCCTTAAGTTTCTTTGCAGACTTTGAGGGCGTTGACGGGAGCGGCGCAGCGTTAGGTGGAAACTGGCAAAGCTTTGGCACCGTTTTTGATGCTAACGGCGGGTTTGTTTACAACTACGGACAACCCTTTGCAACACCATTAAACAGCAACAGCTTTGCCAATATCACCACTGATCAAGGTGGCGCAGGACAAGGCGCACAACAGTTGGTTATTTTTAACGACTACAATAACCAAGACCATGGTAATGGCCTGCTAATACAGGCAGCGACTTTCCAGCAAGTCACGTTGAGTGCAGACGATACAGGTGTATACACGTTTAGTTTCGATGCAAGAGCCCCTAGTGAAGGTGCTATTGCCGAGCCCACCGTAGCGACTGCTTATGTACAAACCTTAGACCCATCAAATGGCTTTGCTACTACAGCACGTGTGGAAATCGATTTATCCACAATCTCAAGTTCTGATTGGCAAACCTACAGCGTTGATTTCAATATTGACGGCGAGGCAATGGCTGGACAGTTGCTAGAGTTTGGTTTTACAAACCGCACTACTGGCTTTGCTCCCTCGGCGATTGTGGTTGATAACGTGGACTTCAACCTGGCTGTTGGTGGAATAAACTACGCCAGCGACTTTGAAAGTGGCGACCCAAGCGGTGGTGAGATTGGTGATAACTGGTTAAGCTTTGCCGCTGTGTTCGGGGCTGACGGTAACTTTGCCTATAGCTATGGGCCGTTCCCATCACCAAACAACACTGGCGGATTTACCAGCTATGCCTCAGGCGAAGCCACTGAGAGCCAAGGTACTCAGTATCTGAATGTATTCAGCGATTACAATAACGCCGACCATGGCAACGGGCTCACAATTGAAGCCGCTAGTTTTCAGGAGCGTACCTTCTCTGCATCTGATGCCGGCGAGTATTCGTTTTCGTTCGATGCCAAAGCTCCTTTTGAGGGTGGTATTGCCCCACCCACCACAGCGTACGCCTACATTCGCGTACTCGACCCTAACAATGGATTTGCTTCATCCGTTGATATTCGAGTGGATTTGAGCGAAGTCAGCAACAGTGAATGGGCTCGCTTTACTGTACAGGCAACGCTTGAAGACAGCTTAGACGGTCAAATACTTCAGTTTGGGTTCTCAAACTCAGCCACCGACTATAACCCCAGCGGCATTTTCTACGACAACGTAGAATTTTCCCGAGCTGAGTGAGGAGAGACGCAATGAAATATTTCAATAAAAATGTATCGAGCGCGGAGCAAGGATTCATGAATACTGCCACAACAAAGGTGCATTTCGCCAGCAAACAGCTTTTGATTGCTGCGGTTGCTTTAATGACCTGCAGCTCGTTAGCAGCACAGGAAGCTGAAAGCGAACAAGATAAAAAAGACGCTGACGTAGAGCGAATTATTGTCACTGTAGAGCGCAGAACACAGGACTTACAAGACTTAGCGGGCACTGCCTTTGCGTTTTCTGGAGAGGATTTAAAAGCCCAGGGCATTCAGGATATTACTGATATCGCCGAGTCTATCCCCGGTCTTGAGATTGGTAATAATCAAGGTAACGTGGAGGTGTGGATTAGAGGTATAGGCAGTTCTAACAATACCGAGCTTGGCGACCCTGCCGCTGCAACTCACCTAGACGGCGTCTACATTCCTCGTCCTTCAGGTATTGGTTCTGCCTTTTTTGACATATCGAGAGTAGAGGTAAACGTTGGCCCGCAGGGCACGCTGCGCGGTCGTAACGCCACCGCCGGCTCGGTAAATATCATTCCTTGGCGACCGGCCTTGAATCAGTGGAATGGAAGTGCAGAAGTGGAGGTGGGTAATTATAATCAGCGCTCTATAACAGGTGCGCTTAACATTCCTGCTACCGATAACTTAGCCTTTCGCATTGCAGGCACTAAAGTTGATCATGACTCGTATTATAACGATGTCGGTCCCTTAGACCTTGAGCTTGCCGAGGCAGCAGATAACCTTGGACTGCGTTTTCAAGCGTTGTATGAGCCCACTGATGACTTAAGTATTTACCTTTCTTATGATTACGCCCGGGAACAAGGAACTGGGTATACTGGCACTAACTTTGCCCTACCACTGGGGTTGGGAATTGACCCAGATGATATTGAAGACCCTCGAGACGTAGTAGGAAGAGGCTTCACTCCAATTCAAGACACCATCCACGATGGATTTAAAATTGAAGTTACGTGGGATATGGGCAAGGCCTTACTTGAATACAACGGCAGTTATCGTGACTTAATTTACGACTATCAAGCCGCCACACCGCTGTCGCCTGATTTCCCTGGCGTATTTGAAGCACTAGACCCATTAGATCAAGCAATTGATGACTTTTCACGCTTTCAATTCTTAACCGACTCAGAATCGATTATCCACGAACTGCGTTTGCTATCTGATGATGACACCAGTCGTTTAACCTATACCGCGGGTATCTTCTTATTTAATGAGAGACAGCAAACATTTTTAGCATCGGCTGGCGATAGAGGCGGCTTTTTCCAAGGGGCAGAATTTAATCAACCTAATACAGATACCGATTCATTTTCTGTCTATGGTGACGCCACCTACGAGTTTAGCGCTGACACCCGCCTCACAATTGGTCTTCGTTATACTGAAGACACAAAAACCCGACAAGGTGTGAACGCGCGCTATGCGTTTGCGTTGGGTGGGTTTGATGTCAATACCGGCAACCCGTTTGGTTGCTGTATGGGAGCTCGTGTTGGCACTGAAGGATTTGCGTTTGCAGGATTTGGACGCTCTATTTATGAGCCTGACCAAGATGGTGACGGCGCGGTATCTGATGCTGAATTTTTAAACTTTTACTTCGACGGTATTGCTCAGTTTGGCGAGCGAGACACCCTTGATGATATTTTTGCTAACGGCATCACACCGGGCGGCGCAGACGTGCGCCCTGCGTGCTCAGATAGCGACGTAACCGACAACCTGATTTGTAACCAAGATGGCACCCACTCATTTGCTGTACCCATTTCGCCGAATAACTCAATTACGGTTCAAGACGGACGCATTGATAACAACTTTGTCGACTGGCGTTTACGTATTGAGCACGACGTAAATAACGATCAGCTTGTGTATGGATTAATTGCAACAGGTCACAAATCTGGCGGCTTTAACGATACGTTTAGCGATCCAACGACAGGGCTTACTCTAGCGCCAACTTATCAAGAGGAAAGCGTTACTTTGTTTGAGTTTGGCTCAAAAAATGAGTTTGATTTGGGCGACGTGCCTACTACATTTAATTTTTCAGCGTTTTATAACGACTATCGCGATCAGGTATTTACTAACCTACTCTCCGTAGAGCAGGCCCTTGAATTCAATTCAGGCGCCCCCGTAGACCCCCTCGATGCAACGCCAGGTGCATTGGTGGTTTCGTTTAGCTTCAACGCCGCAGACTCAGCTATTTATGGTATGCAGTTTGATGGCAAGTTTGAGCTACCCTACGATATTAACCTTAACTGGACAGCATTGTGGCTTGAGGCAGAAATTGAAGACAGTCAGGATATTCAAGACTCTCGCTTTCAAGCAGATGTGGCACCCGATGAAGCAGTGTTTCAGTCTATTGACGGCAACCGACTGCCCCGCACACCTCGCTTTCAACTCAATGCAAGCTTAAGCCAGGTGTTTGATATCAGTTCTGGCACTATTGATTACGTTATATCTGCAGGTTGGCGGGATGAGCAGTTTCTCACTATTTTTAACAGCATTGATTATCAAAACCCTGACAACCCGCGCCGCCGTTTAGACGACAGCGTAGACGCCTATTGGACCGTCGACGCAGGTTTAGGTTACACCCACGGCGATGGTGCACTCAGATTCGAAGCATTCGCTAACAATCTGTTTGATGAGGTTCGCACAGCTGCAACCATTATCACCCAGTTTGATAATACACGCTTCTTCACGCGCCCCAGAACCTTTGGTGTGCGCATGCGCTACACTTACTAATTAAGGTTTGTGTTATCTAAAAATTGACTACGAATGCGACACCCTAATTAGAGTGTCGCCGCGTTTACATGTTATTGAAAACCGCTAGGCACGCTTAAGGAGCGACGCAGTGAACATATATCATCGTTTAAAAACACATTTTGTCATCGCTTTATTAGCACTATTTTCACCCTGCCTATTTGCCGAAGCTATCCACGTAGAGGTAGCTAAAGCCTCAGATGGAGGTTATGTATTAACGCGGGCAGGTAAACATTATGTGGTTAAAGGTGCAGGTGCGGATGGCGCTGATTTAAAAACCCTAAAGGCGCATGGCGCTAACTCTGTTCGAACGTGGTCTATTGATGGTGGTATTTATCCAGCAAAAGAGCTTTTAGATAAGGCTCACGAGTTAGGGATGACGGTGTCTTTGGGAATTGATTTTGCGCGAGAGCGCCACGGCTTTGATTACGATGACGTACCAGCAGTGGCAGCGCAATTAAAACGGGTGAAAGCAGAAGTGATGAAGTATAAAGACCACCCTGCTCTACTCACCTGGTTTATTGGTAACGAATTAAATTTCGATTTCACTAATCCAAAGGTTTACGATGCCGTAAACCAAACCGCAAAAATGATAAAAAGCATAGATCCTCACCACCCTACTACCACAACGCTGGCTGGCTTTGATGACAAAGCGATGGACGCTATTACCAAGCGTGCTCCCGCGCTAGACTTCATTAGCTTTCAGCTTTATGCCGATGTGGTAAACCTACCCAAGTATATCAAGTCTTACGGCTATACTGGCCCTTATATGATCACCGAATGGGGCGCCGTAGGCCACTGGGAAGTGTATAAAACAAAATGGGGAGCCCCTGTAGAAACAACAAGCTCTGAAAAGGCAAGTAACTATGCCAAGAGCTATTTAAAAGCCATTCAGCCCCACGCTAAGCAGGTTATAGGCAACTATGTGTTTTTGTGGGGTCAAAAACAAGAACGCACCAGCACCTGGTACGGCATGTTTTTAGACTCAGGCGAGCGCACAGAAGCCGTTGATGTAATGAAATATATATGGACGGGTGAGTGGCCAGAAAATCGAGCCCCTAGGGTGAGTCCTATTGGTTTAGATGGCAAGGTAGCCTTTGACAACGTGTATCTTTTTATGGGTGATAAGTACGAAGCAACTCTCAATGCAGTAGACCCAGATAAAGACCCTCTAACCTTCAAGTGGGAAATAAGAAAGGAATCAACAGCAACACAAGTAGGCGGCGATAAAGAGGAGGTCCCTGATATTGTGGATGGGTTGATTGAAAACACTTCTGTTCAAAAAATTGAATTTGAAGCACCGACAACACCAGGGGCCTATCGTTTGTACGCCTATGTGTATGATGGAAACGGTAACGCCGCACACGCAAATATTCCGTTTTTTGTGAAGTGAGTCGCTTAACGGTTAACTATCACAAACCAATGAGCATCTCTATGCCAAACAGTATTGCGCCAATTACCCCACCCACAATGGTGCCATTGATACGCACTTTTTGAAGATCTCTGCCTATATTCAGCTCTACCTGCGCTGCCATGTCCTCTTCATCCCAACTGTTGATTGTGTCTCTAATATGTCGGGTAAGAAACTCGGCTAACTCAGGCGCCATGTATTTTGCCGCCTCACCGATATGCTGATTGAATGAATGGGATAATTGGCTATCATTTCGCAAAGAAGCCCCCAAATCCTGTAATAACCCCGCGACCTTTTGCTCTGCTTTCCCCTCATTTTCTTCAAGGGATTTTAGCAGCCACAGATTAAACCGTTGCCACGAGTTATGAAGATAATTCTTTAGCGCAGGGTCGTTGATAACCTTTTCTCTGAATCCGTTTACTTTTTGCTCCATGTCAGGACTGTGCTGTAGGTCGTGTAAGAACTCATTGACCTGCTCGTCAAACGCATGCCTGATTGGATGATCTTCGTCTTGATAAATATCTTCTAAAATAGAGGATACAGCCTTTACCGCTATTAACGCGCCCTGCTCGCTTATCCAACTAGAAGGTAAAATCTTCTCTAACCTGCTGTACTCGGTCTTAAGCCAAACTACCAGTGTGTCAGCGATATACTCTTGCGTATCTGGCTGGCTTAGAAGCCCAGCTAGTTTACCAAGGAGCCTATCGAGCATCACTTGGTGTTGGCGCTCTTTAGTTACCGCCCCCAAAGAAGTGGCGATTAACTGGGTTAAATCGAGATTTTTCAGCCCTTTCTCTACCGTTTTAGCAATAAAGGCTTTTACCGGTTTATCGTCTAATACTCTTAACATTCCGCTTAGCGCATCACATAAAAAACGACTTAGTTTTTGCGCATTCTGTGATGTTTCTAACCACCGGCCAGCGCCTTGCGCAGGGTTACTGTCGCTTATCAGTTTTTCAATTGCTTGAGGATTAAAAAACTTTTCCTTTACGAATTCAGAAAGGTTATTGGCAATAGCGTTTTTATTATTCGCCACTATGTTGGTGTGTGGAATTGGGTAAGATGAGGGAATAGGTTTGAACAACGCAGTGACGGCAAACCAATCGGCTAGCCCGCCGACTAAGGCTGCTTCACTTGCCATTTTGATAAGCTCCAACCACCACGTATTTGCAATATTAGGCTGATATTTCTGGGTTAGAATAGAGATCACGAAAACACCTGCCGCAAACAGTAAACATGCCAATGCCTGACGCTTAGCTCTGTGTAGCTGATACTGCTTATCTTGCATGCTATTTCCCTTTAATAAAAAATGTTAACCGTTTGAAGGCCCGCTGATAGAAATAGCCTCAACGCTCACCATCCTTTTCTCTGCTTCAACTTTCTACCTTCAAGCTATGCAAACTACAGACCTTTTATCAGCAAACGTACGCTTTAACCATATTTACTTGCTAGGCAACTACACATTGTCGCTTTTTAAAAGGTGCACAGTGCAGCTCGGCCGCTTACTTTATGCATACCTTAATTAAACGTTCTGTTTAGCTTTGTGCTTAAACCTTGAATAAGCGCACATCTTCTGCTGCACATATCATCGTCACAAATAGCGAAAAAAATCATTATTTAGCTTTTTCAGTAACTTAATAATCAAACCCACGACAGTAATGTATTAACCAGCTGCTTAAGTTATCGTAAGCCTATGTTTTCTAATGATTTTACGAATTGGCACATTACATGATTACAATATATTACGAAGCAACTGCTAGCTAGTTTACATACTGGCTATTTACCTGCTAAGCAACATTTAGGTAATAGTGAGATAATAAAGTCGTAATATTTACAACATCATGTACTGCGTTACGCCACCAGCTTTCTCGCTTTAAATATAAAATTACAGATTCTCAAAGGAACAACAATGAACAAGTCTTTTATCGCCGGTGCCATGATTGTAGTCAGTACAACCTTATTAAGCGGCTGTGTTATTCATGTGGGTAACGCTAGTGCTATGGATGGAAACGACGTGAGTACGATGCTTGGTAGCGTAAATATCGCCAGCGGTAAGCATGCCGGTGATATATCATCAATCAATGGTAACGTGGATATTGATGAGCATGGCAGTGCTGAGGACATAAGCATAGTAAACGGCAATTTAGACATGGAAAGTCACGTTACGGTAAGAAGAGTTGACGTGGTAAACGGTGATATTTTCGCCGCATCTCATGTCACTGTCACGCAAGATGTAGAAACGGTGAACGGCGACATATTCTTTGATTCTCATGGTGAAATAGGCGGAAATATAGAAACGGTAAATGGCGACATTCATATTACCGACGTAACAATCGAAAAAGACCTAGCTACTGTTAACGGCGACATTGATATTGAAGGCGACAGCGTTATTTTCGGCAACATCGTTTATAAAAGCAGCGACAGCAAGTGGATAGACGAGGATGACCACATGCCCACACTTACCATAGGGTCTAATGTGACATTGCACGGGTCTGTAATATTAGAGCGACCGGTTGATCTTAAGATTGAAAATCAAGACATCAAAGGAAAGGTTATTGTAAGCTACGCCGACGCGAAGTAATCGATTACTGTATCGTTTACCGAACCTTTTATAATAGATAGGCGCTAAATCTACATGACCGAACAAGAAAAAATGCTCGCAGGCGATCTTTATTTTCCTTCAGATAAACACCTTACGGCACGTCGTAAAGACTGCCGTAAGCAGTTAGATATACTCAATAGCACATGTCAGACTGAACATAAAAAGCGCACACAGTTACTTAAAACTCTGTTCGCCGAAACGGGAAAGCGCCTTTACATCGAGTCTACGTTTAAATGTGACTATGGTGAAAACATTGTTGTGGGTGAGAATTTTTACGCCAATTTCAATTGCGTTATTTTAGACGCCGCCAAGGTCACCATTGGCGATAACTGCATGCTAGCACCACAAGTTGGTCTTTATACTGCAACACATCCAATAGACCCAGTGCAGCGTGCCACCGGCATTGAATTCGCAAAACCAATCACGCTTGGCGACAATTGCTGGGTAGGTGGAATGGCTGTAATAAACCCCGGTGTAACGCTTGGAAATAATGTGGTGGTTGCATCGGGTGCTGTGGTAACCAAATCCTTTGGTGATAACGTGATCATTGGCGGAAATCCTGCTCGTGTGATTAGGCCGTGTTAACCTTCGGTGCACGAATTTTTATCTGAATGGAAGGGGTTTAATCGCGAATCAGCTTTTTGGACCCAGCGGGCTCTATCAACTGACTAAGACAAGTCACTTAGCGTGGCCATACCTACGGCGTTCTTGCCTTTGTGTTTGGCGCTGTATAGCGCCTCATCTGCGCTTGATAGCATTTGATTGGGCAAGTCGTTCAGCGTGAGCTGGTCGGGCGTAACGCTGACAATACCAAATGAACAAGAGGCATTGAAGGCATTATCGCCTTCACCAAATTGTGTATTAGCCACATGTGAACGAATGCGCTCGACAATAGCAGGAGCGTGATTTTCGTTTTGTGTCTCGGTAAATAGAATAACGAACTCATCACCTCCCAACCGCGCAATGCAATCAGACTGTCGAATATTTTCCTTAATAATACTGGTTATTCGTGTCAGTAGCGCATCACCACTAGCATGACCATACTGATCGTTAATGGTTTTAAAATTGTCCACATCGAATACGCACACTGATAACCATTTGAGCTCTCCCCTTAGCATCAAATTTACGGCTTCGGTGAGGCGTATTTCTAGGTAACTGCGAGAGAATGCCTGGGTTAAATGCTCGTACATTAAACGATCGCTCAGCAATCTTCGCTCTTCATAAAGGTCATCGATATGCAAGACCAGCGCCCATGCAATGGTCGATGTCACTAAAAATGAACCAATCCATGTAAGCGGCGGTAAATCAGCAACTTGAACACCTGTCAGCATATCGCACACGCCAGTAATCATCCAAATCGTATTGGCAAGAAGCAATAGCATAACGGTACTTGTATCGCTATCGTTGTGGACTTGTTCTTGTGTCTGCAGTTGTCTTTTGCGCTGTCGTAAAAACACTCTAAAAAGAATAACAATACCATAAACAGCCAGCACTAAAATCCACACACCCCAAAGCTCAAAAAGTGGCCCAAACGCTAAGCCCGTGTAATAAGAGGATTTTGAATAAAAGGCATTGTCGAGAAATACCGAACTCGGTATGACCGTGGCTACAGAGAAAGCTGCGCAAACGCCATAACACCACTTTAAAGACGTGGGTGCCTCGTATTTGTAAAACGCCAAATAGAAATGCCGGCTAAGTACCGTGGTAAACATAGCCGCAACCACTGTAATCCGATTTGAAATACTAAGGTAAGTGAGGTTAAGCGGTGGTAAAGAAGTACAAAGAAAAAGCTTAGTAACAAGCAAATGGTGGCGGTCACGAATAGGGGCAGTGATAATCCTTGAATCATATCTTTTTAAACTACCTCTGCGGCTGCTATGGCCCGCTATTCTTAAGGGCGTTAATATTTATCATATCCAAAAGTATATGCAAATATATTCGTGTTGTGTGCCGTAACTGTTCACACAGTAGCCACCAAAGTGAACGGCATCAAGTAATTTGGGTAAGCTTTAGTATAAAGCAAGATAGCTAAATTGCTCAGCAGATCATATCGTCCTTTAGCATGAGGTCTCGGCCTCGCGGCGTGTTTATTCGTTACATTGCGGCGCAGCGTTATTGCTAGTTAGCGATCTAAACCTAAACCGTCTATGCAAATACCAAGTATGAAATACTACAAACATCACAGCTTCACTCACCTTTCAAAACAGGAGTTTAAAAATGGCTAAGGACCACGGTAACCAAATAAAAAACGACGATACCTATGAAGCCCTTCGCGACGAAGGTTATAGCAAAGAAAAGTCGGCGCGTATCGCCAATGCCCAAGCAAATAGTGAACAAACGCCGTTTAAAGATGGTGGCAAAGCCAACAGGTACGAAGATCGCACTAAAGATGAACTCTATCAAAAAGCCAAAGAGGTTGGCATTGACGGGCGCTCTAACATGAGTAAAGACGAGTTAATTGATGCGCTGCGTAATCATTAATGGCGGACACACCACCATTTGCAGAGCTAAGTTTTCCTAGATTTACACACGATTATTCATTTTATGGTTTAGCGTGTGTGTTATTGAATGCGGTTTAATGACCTACACCAGTAATAAAAAGTCTCCTATTGCTTGAATGGCAGAGTGAATATGTTTTTATAACTAGGCTGAACATTGCCAATTCCGGTGTCTTTGGTATCCGCATCTTGAAACGTGCCAAACAACCGGTCCCAAATTATACACACGCAACCATAGTTAGTATTACTTTCACTGATAACTTGGGAGTGATGATGAATATGGAAGCGGTTAATCGTAAAAAACCAGCCAACTACAGCTGAATTCAGTCGTAAATTACTGTGTGCAAGTAAAGCCGTTACTGCCGTGAGTGAAATAAAAGCTGCACCCACCGCTTCTCCACCTAAGAGAAATCCAACAATCGCTCTTGGCAGGATAAGAAAAAAAGCTTCTATCGGGTGATTTGCTAGTGAATTCATACTACTCAGTTTTTTAAACGCGTGATGCGCACCGTGGCCTGAAAGTCGCCAAAGCCATCCCCATCGGTGGGACGTCCTATGATACCAATAATTAACAAATTCAAATGCAGAAAAGATAAGCAGTACCTGCACGACTACAGGCCAGTGTGAAGGCCAAATGTCTAATTGCCATGTTTCGCTGATACTTGTCATCCATTGAAAGAGTGAAGCTTCGTACAGCGCTTCAACAGCGGCATAAGCAGCTCCCGCAACAAATACAAAACCAAAAAGCGCGACGTTTTCTCTGAAACTTTTTCGCCAATCCTTTCTGGCGGGAATGATGTTCTCAAATAGTGTAAGCAGACAGAATGCAACGACGATAAATAGAGTATGAGCATCTATAGACGCTTTCGTGTGGGCTAAATACAGTGAAATGGCAATAAAGGTAGGTTGTAACATCCAGTACACGACGAAGCGCAATGTATTTTCCATAAGCGAAGTAATGTCTACGTTTGATTGCTTACTCATACCACTTCCCTGTCTAGCGGCTAATAATTTTACTATCGATGAGCATATTTATGGGCTCCTCGCATTCACACAGTGTAGCCTTAAACAAATTAGTTATTTATGTCTTTTTGTAACAAATACTTTCAGCGGGTTTAGTAGAGCATGAACCTTGCTCATACAAAAAAGAAATAAGGTCATCTTTATTCATAGTTAAAGCTATGTATGTTGTATTCGTTGCTCTAATAGCACTTATCATACTCGGTTTGATCTTAAGAATAGAAGCGCATACTCATGAACAATAACGTGGACAAAAATTTATCTTTCATTAAAAAGGCGTCAAGATCACATCTGGCAGTCTTTAGTGTATATGTTGCGAGCCTTGATGCTACGATAAGCCTGACGCTGTTTTGAGAAAGAGTTCTGAGTTCAAATTTTGGTCGCGACTGCGAACTTCAGCGCCATAGCCCATATTCGGAGTGTTTATTCATAGCCAGTTATCGGTGTCTTGCCCACCTAATATTGCGGTAATTTCAATATCACTATCAATAAAGCGAAAATAGATAGTGTCTGAACGATATACGCAACGCCGATAACCCAAACGAATATGTTCAGCAGATTGATATGCTAGCGGATTACTCGCTATTTTTTGGAACGTCTCAAAGAAGCCCAAAAAGTATTCGTCGGCCTGCGCTTCGCCATACTCTTCTACCCCATAAACATATATACGTCGGAGATCTTCTTTTGCATTTCTCGATAGTCTATATGCAGCCATTTAGCGTTTTAGGTCGGCTTTGAATTCAGCTAAAATTTCTTCTGGCGATTGATCAACATGGCCGCTTTGTTCAGCTTTCGCAAGCTTCTCATTAATAAACTCAGCTCGCCTTGCTCTTCTGATAATGTCATTTACTAACTCGCTTTTATTTGCGTATTCTCCCGCGGCACCAACATGGCTTTTTAACCAATCATCATTTTTTTCAGAAAGTGTAATACTTTGACGTGGCATTTTAACTTCTCCAATAGATAGACTGGTGCAATATTACACCAGAAAATATCCTGTGTCATATCCATGTGGGGAATATCGATATGTTAACGAGATTTTATTTAAAAAGTCATAAGTCGGCGAGGCTAGTACGAATTCAAAGTTCAGCGCAAAAGCGACCGTTCGGGACTAAGATTTTCGTGAAGACTCAAATACTAATTTGTGAAAAGAAGTAGTTGTTTTAAAGAAAACATCTAACCGGTAACTGTGTACGTGAAGCAGACGTTGAAGATTCGGAAAAAGGCCGAATTAATGGCCTATAGAAAGGAATATTTCATGTCGACAAACAGAGAGCAGGTATTCAGCTCGAATGGAACAATTTGTAGACATATTGAAAATCTATCAGAACAATGAGATTTGCTATCGCAAAATATATTAAGCCAACTCCGAAACCTAGTTGAAGGTCTTTAGTAGCAGCTAGTTTGTCGACGATGTAAGTGAGATTACATAATTCAACCCAACTTGAAGATTAAAAGATTTATGACAAATACAAAATCGTTTGTGTTTAACGTGGCAAAAAGATGACTTAAATAAGTGGACGAGTAGCAGAAAAAATGCGGATGCTTGCAGCAATCCGAATCCTCTTACGGGCGGCTCTCCTAGATGTGGTGGTTGCAAATTTGTTGATTTCGACTGGGGGGGAGAGCCGACTACCACGCTAGGTTTTGGTGGCGATAGCCCTGCCTTCTGCTAGCTAAGCACAAATAAATATGGGTAAAGGGTAGTAAATGTCCTCATAACCCGATACGTTATCCAAGTCGCGAAATAAAAGGAATTAAACAAGTGATGATTAATATAAGACAAGCAATAACATGGTCTGTTTTGGTGTTTACACCATTGTTTTCTACCATGAGTTTCGGTAGCACAACCGATTCTCAAGAAATCGAAGTAATAGAGGTTACGGGAAAGCGACCGGTTTCCTTTTTTAAGAAGCGAGTCAACAGCGCTGAACTAAATTTTTACGAACTCTACAATGACATTACTACAAACCGAAAGTTTAAGGTTGAATGCAAACAGGTGGCTCGCCATTCGTTTTCAAGAATTAAGGAAAGAAAATGTGTTCCGGCATTTGCTAGTATCGCGATGTTTGAACAAATGGACCTCATTAACTCTCTACGAGCACCGAGCGAATATCTCGGCCGTAACCCCTTATACCTACCGGTACCACGCTCTCGCCTTAAAGTTGCAACTGATGATTATAGTGAACAACAGCTTAACAACATCATTGAACATTTAAAAACTAATCCCAAATTACTTGAGAGATACAACAAACTGGTTGAAGCACGCAATCTTTACCAAGAGCGACTTGAGCTAGATGAGAAATAGCTGTTAACTAATTCAGTTTGCAGCTTCTTATGAGGTATCGCACATGGGGTTTTTCCTCACTCCGCGTCATTGGCATACAGCTGCTCGTGCGCCACCTGAAGTCTCTAGTGTGATGTTTAGAGATTTTCTTATATACGGACCGGTCAAGGTAGCATTGTCGATTGGGAATGGGGTAGAGAATCGATGTTCAAAAGCGGGGTTGGTGGTGACGGAGCAATGTTCCGCTCGTAATATAAGCGGCGTGTAAGAATTATACGTCAATCTAAACTCTAAAAATTTGCTTAACTAGGTTATAAGTATGTCTAACTATTCAATCTCAATTATCGTTTCATTGTTTTTTGTAAACGTGGTAGTTGCGGATACATCCACTGAAAATGAAATTGAAAGTATTGAAGTTATCGGAAAGAAGCCACTATTTCTATTGAAGAAAGATTTTATAAAAGCCGAAGATAACTTTTATGATGCGTACAATGCTCTCGTTAAAGACCGTGAAATGCAAATGGATTGTAAAATGCAGTCAATACATGACTTTACGCGAGTCAAAAAACGTATTTGTGTGCCAAATTTTTTTGAGACAATTAAAAGCGATGAGATGGACAAAGCCGTTGACCGAGTCGGGGGACGAACTTCAATTTCAAACATTATGAATGCTGTTCCAGATAATGCGAGTGCCAGGCGACGTGTAGGAGAAAAAAATAAAGACATGGCGAATTTAATGTCAGAACTAATCAAAAAAAATAAATCTCTTGCTGAAAAATATTTAACGTATTTGAGTGCTAAAAATAAATACGAGACTGCAAAAAAAAACTGAAGACTGAATTGAGCAGGATATCTGTCGCGAATTCAAGTCCGAAGTGTGCATTATTCGATAAATTAAGCCCTCCGCGTAATGTTCTGTACAACTAAATCAGGACACATTTCTTAAGGAGTTTTCTCGTACTCTATTGGTGATAGATTATCGTTAGCGTTATGAAGCGTTTCTAAGTTGTAGTAGCGCATATACGCTGTCACATCATTTTCATATGCTCCCGTGTTGGATGAGAGGCTTTCAACAGCGAGTCATGCTTTAAGCTGCTTAAAAGCGATTCAACAGTAGCATTATCCCAAAGTCCAGTTCCCCCTGCACTGGGACAGGCATAATTGGAGTTTTCTGCAATCATTAATGCAGGGAACGACTATGAAAAAATCACGCTACACAGAATCTCAGAGCATCAGGGTGTTAAAAGAAGTTGATGCAGGTATGAAAGTTGAGGAAGTCTGCTGTCAACATGGCTTTTATACTGTTCAGGTAATTACACAAGACAGGTGGCGCGTCTGACTATTTTTCATATTAAATATTGGAACGATTTCCATGGCTCAGTTTTTGGCAATCCGCAGACGCTTTCAAAGTATTAGGGAAGGTAAGGCTCTGTAGTTCGAGAGGTTGATTGTCACTGGCACGGAATGGGGCAGAAACGTGTGACATCTGAATGACCGCTCATTGTCTCAAGCCGCCAGTCATATGGCGTCTAAATCTATAAGTTAAAGTGTCAGGTGAAGCGAAAGCTGCTGTATCTTGGTGGTACGAACTTAATCATAGCTGTAGGGCTAGCGTTGTAAAAATGCCAAAAAGCCTCGCTCAATGCGGCTTAGATATTTTGTTTTTCTAGGTAATGTTAAAGACTTTCTCCATGCCATTTGAGTTGCCTCGTCTTCCTTACACAAAGTGATTAACTCTGGGTGTACATAAGACTTGCGAGCAATGGCCGGTGTATTGCCTAATTGAGAGGACACGATATCTAGCATACTTTTAAGGGTTAGCTCTCCTTTTGCATTCGCCAGTTCTTCAAAGGCAATGACACTGGCTCGCCATGTTCTAAAATGCTTAGCACTAAAAGATTCCCCCATGACCTCTTTAATATACTGATTAATTTCACCTGATGTGACATTGGTACGCTCTCCCTCACTGACATATTGAAAGAGATGCTGACCGGGTAAATCCTGTAGCTCTTTGATCACATGACTAAGTACCCTGTCGGTGATATTTACCTCTCGCTCTTTACCTGACTTAGCTCGGTAGTTAAGTTGAATAGTTTTGCCTGTGAGCTTTGCGTGACGAGTGCGAAGCGTAGTGGCACCATAGCTTTTGTTTTGTTTAACATTGCGCTCGTTGCCCACTCTTAACGCGCCCAAATCCATTAGCCTTACCACGGCCGCTAGCGTTCTCTGTACATTGAGCTCGTCACCTTGTAAGTCAGATTCCAATTGAGCTCTTAGCAGCGGTAACTTATTTCCAAATACGCCACAGGCTTCATACTTCTTCGCCTCCTGCTGAGCTCTAAATTCCGGATGATAACGGTACTGCTTGCGCCCTTTACTATCAAACCCGGTCGCTAAAATATGACCGTTTTCTTCAGGACAAAACCACGCATTTTTATAAGCTGGCGGAAACGCTAGGCTGTTTAACCTATCTATGACAACGGTATCTTGTATTGATTTACCGATAGGGTCGAAGTACTGCCATTGCTTACCCTTTGGCTTTCGAGATATGCCGGGTAAATTATCGTCAACATAAATTAATTGCATTTTTTCTCACGAATCCTAGTTATCCTAACCGCGACTTTTACTGAGCGTTTTATCAAGGTAAGTTTTCTTACACTGTTCTACTCCAACTGCTTGTCTATCCCTGAGCACCCTGCTTGTCTATCACTGCGCACGCTTTTATACTTGTTGAATCACTTTGTCAGCAAAGTTCTATTAAAGGCTTAAGTTACAACCTGCTGACATCCTCATATACTTAATAGCCTACAAGATTTAAGCCATGCTCTGCGGCCGTTTATTTAGCGATTATCATATTCAGCTATTCGCTATTGTTACTAACTATACACATAGCTCTCAGCCAAGCCTTAATACTCGCCTAGAGGATTCCCTAAGTAGTTGTCCATCTTCTCGTCCACAACGGCGTTTTTGCGAGTGAGAAACGTCATATATCCTTGATGCGGCGGAGATAATTCCGGATTTCCCCGTGTAATTTTTATAAGTAATTTGGAATATATTACAGCGGCTTTCGTTGATTTTGCGCTGTAAGCTAATAAAACGCTGCTAATAATAGAGGCGTGCTTTTTGCAACGTGCTTTCCATAACCTGTTTTTTGCAGCGTTATTTTTAATCACCTTATAAGGGTTGCGACTACCGCAAAACACGGAAAACTCAGTAAAGGATTTATCCATGACAGATATCACATTTTCAGCTTACTTCGCCTTCTATTTGTATTTACTGCTTTTACTCGTGCAGTGGGGCGTTGCAACGGTGAGCAAAGCGAAACAACCCCATGCAGTCCCAGGCAAAATAGATGACGATTTATCACACGATAGCTTTGTCTTTAGAGCGCATCGCACGTTTCACAATACGCTTGAAAACAGTGCTTTATTTATAGGTACCGTGTTATTTGCTTTTGTTATTAATTATCAAAGCCCAGTTTTTGCGCTTTGTGTATGGGTTTATGTTATCGCGAGAGTCATTCACATGGCACTTTACTATGCCATTGCCACCGAAAAGAATCCAAGCCCACGAAGCTACTTCTTTTTAATTGGTATTATTGCTAACGTGGTCATGTTGGTGTTGCTAGGAATGAGATTAGCGGTGTAGTAACGGCATCCGCCCTAGTTAAAACATTTCATTGAAGCCGTTTTGAAAGGACGATTATGCGCATTACACTTCTTTGCAACTTAGATATTGCTAGTAATTTGGCCGCAAATCGTCTTATCACGGCCCTACCCGAACATCATTTTAGTGTGCTAATGACAGCGCAAGTAGGTGGCAAAAGCCATCGCCCTAAAGCGCTAGAGGCGTTGTCATTCTACGAAAACACGCTATTCACTGAAATTCTTTTTCCTGCGCTCATCTCTGGGCAAAAAGCTTCTGGAAAAGAAACTTGTGAAAAAAAAGGCTATGAAACACCGAGACTTCTCACATTCGACGCCATGCAACAGCGTGGTGTCGACATCCACCACGTGTCAGAGATTAACGATGGTAACGGCCTTTCTGTATTAGAGCGCTGCCAACCCGATTTAATATTGTCGGTGCGCTTTGGCCGTATTTTAAAAACCCCCGCCCTTGATGTGCCCAAACACGGAGTACTCAATCTGCACTCGGGATTATTGCCACAGTACCGCGGAATTATGGCAACATTTTGGGCGATGCTAAGGGACGAATCTCATATAGGGTGCACGTTACATCGTATACAAGATGGGGGTATTGATACGGGCGATATATTATCTACCCACCCTATCAAAACTGATTACGACCTGTCCTACTTTGACAATATGCTTGCCATTTATCCTGCAGGCTTAGATGCCATGATCGCCGCGACAAAACGTATAGCAGACAGCGTGGCGCTAGTTTCAATACCGCAAAACGACACACAAGCCAATTACTATGGCCTACCAGACCCAGCTTCTATCTCATTATTTGAGCAGAAAGGTCATCGTTGGGTTATTCACAGTAACTTAATCAGCTTGGCGCAACGATTCTTTCCCCAATAACGTGTAAAATACGTTTTTTTCTGCAGTAGAATTCGCAATAGAGCGCGCGTTGATTCGCGCAATAGTGCGTCGATTCACCTTCAACGCTGCGTAATATATGTGCCGATTAATGACAAGGAATATGTGTGGATAGGACTTTACTCAATAGGCTCAGTATCCTTTTTAGCCTAGCTGTTTTGATGGTATTGCTTTCGCTTTCAGCAAAAGCGGCAGCCGATACCACCACAAGTACTGATTCAATCAAGTTTTCACAAAAGCTAGACATTCAGCTGCGTTTCGACAACCGCTCGAATAGACCAAGCCGAGAGCAATACCGTTTTCGGTACTACCCCTCAGTTTCGCTTTCAAAAGCGTGGTCTCTGCATAGCTTTGTTGTAACCGGTGACGGGTTTTCCTCAAGCCACAATACCATTGGCAGTAGCAACACCGATTACCTCTACGCTAGGCGACTTTATGCCCGTCATGAAAATGAGTACGGAAAGACAGAATTTGGAATAATACCTACATACAAAGGCCGAGTTTCTTCTACAGGGCTATCGAAAGATGGGTGGATAACTGGCCTTCGACACGTTCGTTCTCTTCGCAATAATAGCGCTATAGAAGTTGTTGTAGGGCAACTTGCCAATGAACAAGCGAACCATGCGTTAGACATTGGCAAAGGAAACAGCGATGACAACTACTTTGAAGTTGAATACTCAGCACGAATGGGTCAGCGACACAGCTATGAAGCCAGCATAGAGCGAATGCTACGTGGCGATTTTTTGCGCGCTGAATATCGTTTTAACTATTCCAGTGACAACACGTTGTTTTTTGAAAACGTACAGCGCATTGATGCATCAGCAAATAAATTTGTTGCCGGTATGAGTGGCGAATTCTCTGGAGAAGGTGTGAGCCTGCCCTCCCCCATTGAGTACTTCGCTTACTACTCTTATGTGGACGATGGTTTTGGCGAACGCGTAGAGCTTACCGAAGACTTTTTAGGCACCGGACACGGTGGCTCTGTGGAATTTAGCAGTGTGTTGTCTAGACAGCACAATACCGATTGGTTTGTGAGGGTGGACACTGTCGGAGGCGTTACTCGCTTACTGGCTGGAGTAAAACTGTCTTTTAACCGATGAGGGTAAGCCATCAAAATTTAGTCGATTGCTTTGGAACCACTAAAGGCTTGGAAGAATTAGAAATTTGGAGAAATTAGTAAGCTTAATTGTTTTACTTGATGAATTTTCACACTCTCTTTGAAAAGCGAGGTCCAGAGCAATTAGCGAATGGAAGCAGAGAAAAAAGTAGCGAAAGGCAGAATCTGTTACATGCTCTGTCCAATCGCTACTTTTTGTTTTGTTTTGCGTTGTCTTTTTTAACTACGCTTTGTTCATCTACCTATGCAGTACTTTACTTTTTTAATCCCATTTGGGAGCAAAGTCAGGGTCGACAATCCGCTCGCCATTATCCAGTTCGTCAATTGCCTCTAACTCTTCATCAGATAGCTGTACTCCACCATAGGCTAGGTTTTCTGCCAGATGTGTTTTGCTGGTCGATGAAGGTATTGCATATATATGGCGTTTCTCCATCCACGATAAAACCACCTGAGCGGCCGACGCATCATATTTGTTAGCAATCGCTGTGAGCGTATCATCGTTCATCACCTTGCCCACCGCAAATGGCATGTAGGCGGTTACCTTAATGTCCCTTTCTCTGCACGCTTGCGCTACTGCGCGGTTTTGCATAAAAGGATGCACTTCTATTTGGTTGGTATAGATTTCACCTTTACCTAAGATTTTCTCTGCTTGGTCAAGCTGATCTATCGTAAAGTTTGATACGCCAATATGTCGAGCTAACCCGAGCTCTTTCGCTTGTTTTAAACGATTTAAGTAACTCTTAAGGGTTATATCATCACCAGGATACGGCCAATGTATAAGAAGTAAATCTACATATTCGAGTTTTAGCTTTTCTAAACTTTCATGGACGCTTGCCATGAATTGATCTTCACCTAATGATTCATACCAAACTTTGGTAGTAACGAAAAAGTCGGCGCGTTTTAACCCACTGGTTTGAATAGCATCGCCTACCTCAGATTCATTACCGTAAAACTGTGCAGTATCGATATGGCGAAACCCTACTTCGAGTGCGTCGCTCACTGCTTGCCTTGCCTGCTCGGCTTCTAAACGAAATGTTCCCATTCCCAACTGTGGCATGTCTTTCATCTTTCCTCCTTGTCATTTTGAAACAACTTGTACGCTATTTCCTACGGGTGTTTGCAACAGTGGATCGCTATTTTTTGTCGATATTGATTGGGTGATGAAAATGTGTTCAGTAAAAACCACTGCAATCGTTGTTATATCAAGAGAATAAATTTGTCTGATTTTCGGGATACTTTTGTGACATTTCCCCCTCAGTATTGCTAAGACATGAGCGCCTACTTGCAAGAACTTGTTCACAAGAGCTTTTTGATAACTGAGGAAATAACCATGAAACAACTAAGCAAACTTACTACCGCAGCATTATTAGCTTTTACAGCCCAACACAGTGTTGCTGCCGATTTAACAATAGAAATTCAAAACTTAACTCACGGCTTGTATTTCACCCCCATTGCAGCAGTAGCACACTCTGCAGATGCCAGCCTTTTTGAGGTGGGTGAAACGGCGAGTACCGAGTTACAGATGATGGCAGAAGGTGGGAGCTTAGACGGTATAGCAACCATCGGCGACGCCATTGGAGCGGATGTTATCGCCAATCCAGCGGGCGGATTGTTAGCCCCAACCATGACAGCATCAGCGGATATTACGACAGCTGACAGCAACGTTGTGTTATCTGTCGTTGCTATGGTGCTTCCATCTAACGACGGCTTTATTGGGTTAGACAACTGGCACATTCCAACAGAAGCGGGCACTTATACAGTTTATCTCAATGCCTATGATGCAGGCACAGAGGCCAACGACGAATTGCGCGGTAGTGGCTCATTAGGAGAAGCAGGAATGCCTGTTCCACCGCCGTTAGAAGACATGTTAGGCACTGGCGGAACCGGCGTTGCCGGAGCAGACATTAACCAAACTGTTCATATACACAGAGGAAACATTGGCGATGATTCGTTAACTGAAGGCGCAAGCGACGTAAACAATGCCGTTCATCGCTGGTTAAACCCTGTAGCGAAAGTCACCGTAACGGTGCGATAAGGAGCAGGATATGACCAACGTATTTCAAGAAAAGACAAAACATTTTCGAAAAGCTATTGTATTGCTAATGCCCTTTTTACTTGCCGCTTGTGGTGATGACGAAACCAGAGAGGTGATTGTTGAAGTACCGGCAGAAATTCCACCGCCAGTACCCGTAAGCTACGACGTTACTGTAACCAATTTAACCAATGCACAGCCCTTGTCTCCACCCGCTGTTGTATTACATGGTGACGATACCCTTTGGCAGATTGGTGACGTCGCCTCTGTTGAGCTAGAGCGCATAGCCGAAGGTGGTGACGCTACAGACTTTCTTAACCAAGGTGTAGCAAGCGCAGGGGGCACTGGCCCTATACCGCCTGGCGATTCGCAAACGATAAGTGTGACGATAAATGACGTTACAGATGCAAACCTGACTATTGCCACTATGTTAGTGAATTCCAACGATGCGTTTACCGGAATGAGTAACTGGAACTTATCCAGCCTTGAGGTTGGCGAAACCTACATTACTTCTCGCCCTGCTTATGACTCTGGTACAGAATCGAATTCAGAAAGTGCTGCAACAATGCCTGGACCCGCGGCCAACGGAGAAGGGTTTAATGCCCAGCGGAATGACACTGGCTATATTTCGATGCATCCGGGTGTAGTGAGCGGTGACGACGGACTGCCCCAGTCTGCGCTGTCTTCACAGCACAAGTTCGACAACCCAGTTATCCGCATTCACATTACCCGAACTGAGTAAAATGAATGTGTTACAAGGGGCAATTGGCACTAGCGTTTGATAAAAACGTTACCCAATGCCCCTGACACAAACCGACTCACAAAATAAAAGCGTTAATCGGATGAAAGATTAACGCCTTTTCATCGTTCTACTTATTTTTACCGTGCGGAACGCCTCGGATGACTGACACAATATTAATCGTTGAAGACGATCTGGATATAGCAAATCTTATGAGAGTCAATTTGCAAGAATTGGGGGTTGAAACTGAGCATCAATCTGATGGCAAAGCAGCACTTAAAAGCGCATTGACGGGTGAATACGCCATTGTGATATTAGACGTTATGTTGCCATCGCTCAATGGCTTAGATATTTGCCGACAGGTGCGGGAAGCACTTCCGATGCAAATTATTATTATGCTTACCTCAAAGACGTCGGAAACCGACAGAGTGTTAGGGTTAGAGCTAGGCGCCGACGATTACATGACAAAACCCTTCAGTGTGCGAGAACTACAGGCCAGGGTACGCTCACAGCTGCGGAAATTTCACGCCCTGTTAAACAACCAGAATACTCAAAACAGCCAGCAAAAATCTAACGCTTCTTTAACCATCGGAAGCCTTACCATTGACCAGCAGAGCCATGAAGTCTTTTTGCAGGGAAAAGAATTAGTACTTACCGTTACCGAATTTGAATTACTTCATCATTTAGCCAGTCATCCTGGACAGGTGTTCAGTCGAAGTCAGCTGCTTGAATCGGTATGGGGATACCACCATAGCGGGTATGAACATACCGTTAACTCTCACATCAACCGGCTGCGATTTAAATTGGAAAACGACGCCACTGCGCCCCAAATTGTGCAAACCGTGTGGGGCGTTGGCTATAAATTCAATCCACAAGGTGTGGGCTAATAAGGAACAAACCAATGAAACTCAGTTTTTATCCTCGCCTTGCGCTGTATGTAGTGAGCGTATTTATGGTGGTTATCGTTGCCTGCTTTTACGTCACTAACTTACTGCAACAGCGTACTCAAGAAGAAGCCGAGCAAAGACTGCACATTGGTTTGGCTGAGCATTTAGTTGGCGACAATCCGCTGCTCGAAGAAGGGGTTTACGACTACAAAGCGTTAGAGAATCTATTTCACACGCTGATGGTGCTAGGGCCCAATTTCGAATTTTATTATCTCAGTCCGCAAGGTGACATTCTTACCTACTCAGCAGAGCCGGGTAAGGTAAAGGCAAAGAAAATCAATCTTACTCCCATTCTTCAATTAGTGAATACCGACATTGAGTTACCTATTCTTGGAGATGACCCAAAAAACCTAGGCCAGCATAAGATATTTTCAGCCGCCCCTGTATATAAGCAAGACACGCTTCAAGGCTACTTGTATGTAATTATTGGTGGTGAGCGTTACGACTCTATTCTCGCCAATTTAAAGAATAGCCAAAGCATGCGGGAAGTTGCGCTATTTATGTTTGTAGGAATGGCTTTATTACTGTCTTTGCTGTTGGTTCTTTTTAAATACTTTACCAATCCCCTTCGGCGTTTAAGTGACGATATGGACAAGGTATGCAAAGCTGAATTTGACCGCGAAAAATTATTGCCCGTTTTAGCCACTTGGGACAATAACAGCACCAATGAGATAGACCGATTAGGTTGTGGTTTTCACGACATGCTCTTGCACATAGATCATCAGTTCACGCAATTAAATAAGATTGATAGCCAGAGGCGCGTGCTGCTGGCCGATTTATCTCATGACTTGAGAACACCGCTAGCAAGTTTGCAAGGATACATCGAAACGTTGGCAATTAATGCTGATAGCCTGTCCCAAGAGGACAAACAGTATTTTATTGATGTATCTTTGAAAAACGCGAAAAATCTAAAGCATCTCATCGACCAAATATTTGAATTGGCGTACTTAGAGGGCGGCCAAGTAATGCTGCATCAAGAGTCATTTCCGTTAGGAGAATTACTTCATGATGTAGCAGCAAAGTTTGAGCTAGATGCAAAGCAAAAAGACATTACTATTCGCGTTATTCCCAATCATTTCGAGTATCACGTATTTGCAGATATTGGAAAGCTTGAGCGGGTACTTACCAACCTAATTGCCAACGCGATACGTCACACGCAACCCAATGGAAGCATTGACCTAAAAGTCACTATTTTTGATGAAAAATTGCGGGTAGATATTAGTGATACTGGCGTAGGTATAAGCGACAAGGAAATTGCGTTTATCTTCGATGCTAGATATCAAGCTAGCAATACAGAGAAAGGTAGCTTTAGCCACGTAGGGTTAGGATTAGCTATTTGTAAAAAGCTTATGGCGCTGCTGAATTCAGATTTACGGGTAGAAAGCCGGCTAGGCCACGGAACGTGTTTTAGTTTTGAATTAACCCTTGCCCAACATACGTGAGCAATCGGTTAAGAATGGTCTGGCTTAGCTAAGCTCATATAACGTTGCTGGATAGATTTTATAAAAAGTGGCAGATAAAGAAAAAGGGCATGCCGCCCTTTTTCACTTTTACTATTCTTTGCGTTTCTTGAGTCTAAACTCGCGCTATATAAAGTATTCGGCTTTATTTTCGCTTAGTAGCGCGGCCCACTCTATTTTTAAGCCCTTGCTGCTTGCGCACTTTGTGCTTTTTAACCGAGCGACGCATGCGGCTTAACCTAACGTGATCCAGCTTGCCCTGTTGGTTCACATTCACCATGGTCTGAGTTTCATCCGTTAACTGAACATGCTTTCTCAGCGCGTTAACATCTGATAGTTCAAGTTCCACCCACGCACCTTGAGGCAGGCGTTTTTGCAGTTCGATAGGACCATACTTTACGCGGATAAGACGGCTTACCTGAACCCCTTGAGACTCCCATAAGCGACGTACTTCTCGGTTACGACCTTCTTTAAGGGTAACGTTGTACCAGCGGTTCATACTTTCGTCTTCGGATAGTTGCGGAGTAGGAGCGCCAGATACCGTGAGGAACTTGGCTTCTCCATCTTCTAGCTGAACCCCTTTTTTAAGGGTGCTGATGGTTTTGCCAGTAACTTCACCAAATACACGTACTGCGTACTCTCGTTCCACTTCACACTTTGGGTGCATCAGGCGGTTGGCGAGCTCACCGTCATTGGTGAATAGCAATAAACCACTGGTGTTCATATCTAAGCGGCCTACCGTTATCCAACGCCCTAAGCGTATTGCTGGAAGTCGGTCGAACACCGTATCTCGGCCTTCTGGATCGTGTCTGCTACATAACTCACCTTCGGGCTTGTTATACATTAGAACGCGGCACACAGGCTGTTCGGTTTGGCGGGATAACAAATGGCCATCAACGCGAATGTTCGCGGTGTTGTCAACGCGATCGCCAAGGGTTGCAACGGTACCATCTACCGATACTCTACCGTCGTCAATCCAACGCTCCATTTCTCGTCGCGAGCCTAGCCCTTGGTTAGCTAGTACTTTTTGCAACTTTTCAGTCATGGGTAACTTCACTCTTTATTTGCTTGTTTACGGTCGCACGGTCTATTGTGACGGTGCCTCATTTAACACCTTAAGCGTCGAGTCAGATTCAATTCTTTCTGCCATATTTTCAAAGGCATCTGCATTTGGCAAATCGGCCAGTGATGACATAGAAAAATAATCTAGAAAACCTTTGGTTGTAGCATAAAGCGCTGGACGCCCGGGCACTTCTTTGTGCCCTACAACTTTAATCCAATCTCGTTCTGTGAGTGTTTTTATAATATTGCTGCTTACCGCCACTCCCCTCACCTGCTCAATTTCGCCGCGGGTGATGGGTTGACGATACGCAATAAGCGCCAATGTTTCTAACATTGCACGCGAATACTTTGGTGCACTTTCTTGCCATAACTTGCTTAACCACGGGCTAAGCGCGTCAAGGGACTGAAATCGAAAGCCACTTGCCACTTCAATTAGCTGAATTCCGCGGGGCTGATAATCTAACATCAGCTCGTTAATTACCTTGCTTAAGGTTCTGTCCGCCACGGTAAATTCGCTCAGCACAGACTCTTTCAACTGCTGCTTAGTAATGGGTTTGTCTGCTACAAATATAGCAGCTTCAACCAGCTGCTTGAGCTGTGCGGTGTTAATTTTCTTCATGTGAACCCAATTTTACATGAATTTTGGCGTAAGGACCTGCCTGTATGCAAAAAATAAGTTGTTCTTTCATTAGCTCTAAAATGGCTAAAAACGATACCACTACACCAGCGCGTCCTTCTTCCACGGTGAAAAGTGCCTCAAGAGGCGAGTAATCTGTGCTATTGAGCAGACTCAATATCAATGACATGCGCTCTCGCGTGCTTAGCGCCTCTCTTGCAATGGTGTGGTGTTCAAAGGCTTGAGCCCGCTTCATTGCTTGACTAAATGCCAATACCACCTCGGCAAGAGATACATTTGGCTCAACCCTAATAGGCACTACGTTAGAGCTTGTTGAAACAGCAACGTTGAACACATCACGCTCTAAGCGCGGCTGCTCATCTAAGTCTTCCGCGGCTTGCTTTACCAGTTCATACTCTTTCAAACGCCGTATAAGCTCGGCGCGAGGGTCTTCCTCATCATCGCTTTCATCACTTCGCTTAGGCAGTAGCAAGCGAGATTTAATCTCCGCTAAAATCGCCGCCATCAAAAGATATTCTGCGGCAAGTTCAAGCTTTAACGCCATCATGGCATCCACATATTCCATGTATTGCTTAGTTACATCGGCAATGGGCAATACGGTGATATCAAACTTTTGTTTTCTGATGAGATACAGCAGTAAGTCTAGCGGCCCCTCAAACGTTTCTAGAATCACTTCGAGAGCATCGGGAGGAATGAACAAGTCCTCTGGCTTTTCAATCAACGCCTCACCGTTGATAAACGCCAGAGGTAATGGCTGCTGAACAGGTATCTGCGACTGCTTTTCGCCGTTAGTAAGCTCTTCGTTTATAAACTCGGCACCGTTAGAGCCATTGCTGGGCATGTCGGTAGTGTCAAGCACAGCGCCCGCCTCTTGGGTATTTGTGTCATCGTTCAACGTAAGTGTTCGCTACAAAGACTATCGTTACTGAAACGGCGTAATGTCACCGGTACCTTCACGTAATATCACTGGCGTATCGTCGGACAAGTCTACTACCGTAGTAAGATGTTCGCCAATATAACCACCGTGGATAATTAACCCAACTTGTTTCTCAAGGTTCTCGCGAATAACATCTGGATCAGATTCAGCCTCTGTTTTGCCTGGCAAAATAAGCGATGTAGACATTAATGGTTCGCCCAGCTCCTCTAGCAGTGCTAGTGCAATGGCGTTGTCCGGCACGCGAATACCAATTGTTTTACGCTTTGGGTTTTGTAAGCGCTTGGGCACTTCTCGCGTAGCTTTTAACACAAAGGTATAGCGCCCTGGCGTATTGTTTTTGATTTGGCGAAAAGCCGTGTTGTCTACTTTTGCGTAAATCGAAAGCTCGGACATATCACGGCACATTAGCGTGAAGTTATGATCCTTATCTATCTGACGAATACGGCACAATTGCTCTAAGGCTTTTTTGTCTTCCATTTGGCAGCCGATAGCGTAACCAGAGTCGGTAGGATAAACCACTACAGCACCGTCACGAATCAACTCACAGGCTTGAGTGATGAGTCGCTTTTGAGGGTTATCTGGGTGAACGTAAAAAAATTGGCTCATGGTGTCTCTTCATCCCATCAGTTAAGTAAGTTGTTAGGGCGTGTTGATCTGTGTTGCACGAGTTTTGGGCTAAATGGAAGCATTTTAATCGCGAAAAAGTCTTTTAGGCCTAGTGGGCTTAGTCAAAGGGCCCAAATAAAAAAAGCGGCGACAAAGAGTAAAATGCTTCCATAACGCCCCTTTCAGGCAGTGCCTGTGAGCTATTTACCCTGCGTTGAATGATTTCGATTTAGCCCGCTAGACCTTCAACCATTCGCCTTGTCTAAATAGCTCACAGCCCGCTGCAAAAATGTACAGCAAAAATCACCACACCCTAGATATGCTGCCAATTATGCCAGACAGGTGTCAACTTACTATTTACGCCTAAATTCTTTCCAAGTTCGGTCCATCGAGACGGAAAATGGAAATCAGAGCCTGCAGAGGCAAATAAACCGTGACTTTCCGCGAGCTCGTTAATGAGCTCTTGCTTGGTTTTATTGATGCCAGGAAACGCGGTTTCCATGGCGTCTCCACCAGATTGATCAAAAAACGCGACGAGCCTGCGAAGCCATTTCGCGGTCATGTCGTAATGAGCAGGATGCGCCAATACCGCTTGCCCGCCTGATTCTTGAATCCAGGTTATGGCAGTATCAATACTTGGCCATTGTGCTTTTACTGCTGCCCGTTTACCCTTGCCTAAATACTTTTTAAATGCTGCATTCATGGTAGGCACACCGTAATTATTCACTAGCACTCTGGCGAAGTGAGCACGGGTTACCTGCCCTACTCCAGCAAGCGCTTTGGCCCGCGCTAACACGCCCTCAAACCCGCATTTTTCTAGTTTTTCGGCAATTAACGCAGCACGTTCTTCTCGCGCATTCGCTTGCTCTTGCAAGCGAGCAAGAAACGTAGGGCACTCTCGATTTACATTAAGCCCTACCACATGAATATCGAAACCATGCCACAGGGTAGAAATTTCAACACCGTCAATGAGCGTAAGTTGGCGTTTTTGCTGCGCTTGCGTGGCATGCGCTTCATCGAGCCCAGCGACAGTATCGTGGTCTGTAATTGCGAGCACATCCACCTGCATGGTGTGCGCGCGCAGCACGAGTTCAGTGGGCGTAAGATGGCCGTCAGAGAATTTTGTATGGCTATGTAGATCTATTTTCAATGTCTTATGCAAATTTAAGGTTGACACAAAAGGCGTTTTGTTTTCTTCTATAGGCATAGAGTATACGTTTTTACAGCTTCAATGCCTATTGAAGTTTGAACCAAATAGCGAGTTATTCATGCGTTTATCGACAATTTCAACAGCAATGAAAATTGCAGCTTGGTGGTGGCACTCCCTAGTTTAACGGGCGGTGTGCACGGTAGTGCGTGAATGAATACACAAAAGGCCCGTTAGTACGGGCCTTTTTTTTATCTTTTTGCAGTTGGAGAGTAGCAAAAATGAGTTTAGCTGAACTGGGGACATCTCCAGGCAAGGTAGAAACCATAGAACAAGCGGGTCATTACATAGACGATCCCCTTGCCGCATTTGCCCACATTTGCGGTAAAAAAAGTAATGCCTTACTGCTCGAGTCTGCGGAAATAGACTCGAAAGACGACTTGCAGAGCTTATTAATGGTAGACGCTGCGTTAAGGCTGGAATGCAGAAGTAACACTGTTGTTGTTACCGCGCTAACGGGCAACGGCAAATCATTACTTCCACTTTTTCAAACAGAGCGCCCAGAAGGCCTTAATGTTACGCACAGCGACGAGACTTCCATCACACTTGAATGCGATATAGCGTCAAGTGAACTTGATGAGGACAGCAGATTAAAAGCGGCAAGCGTGATGGACGCGCTTCGCATTGTGGTCAATAAGATTGTGCCTATTCGAAAGCACCCACACGCTGTTTTTCTTGGTGGTGTGTTCGCCTACGATATGCTGGCAGGCTTTGAAACTCTGCCAGATGTGGTCGACGGTGAAAATGACTGCCCTGACTTTGTGTTTTATCTAGCAGAAACCTTAATTACCGTTGATCATCAAACTCGGGAAACTCACCTAGTTGGCAGTGTATTCAGTGGTGAAGATGTGGCTCAGCAATACTTCGCAGTGGCCCAACGGTTAGAAGCCCTGCACCAGCAGCTTCACGCCATGCCACAGGCACCTGAGCTGACAAACACCGCAGCAGCAAAAAGTGCAAAAAGTGGACAGACACTCGAATTAGCTGAAAACGGACAGGCACTCGTCAATACAGATATGAGCGACGAGGTTTACTGTAATCACGTTCTCGATTTAAAGCAGCATATTCTGGCAGGTGACATTTTTCAGGTCGTGCCATCGCGAACCTTCTCCTTGCCTTGTCCGTCGCCGCTTCTTGCGTATGCCAAATTAAAAGAGCAGAACCCAAGCCCTTACATGTTTTTCATGCAAGACGCTGAATTTGCAATATTCGGTGCCTCTCCAGAGTCTGCACTTAAATACGACAGCGAAACTAACCAAGTTGAGATATATCCTATTGCAGGTACTCGTCCTCGCGGAAAACGTGCAGATGGTAGTATCGATCACGACCTAGACAGTCGAATTGAATTAAACTTGCGCGAGGATACGAAAGAAAAGTCTGAACATATTATGCTCGTTGATTTGGCCCGTAACGATGTGGCTAAAGTCAGTCGCCCAGGCACTCGATTTGTAAAAGATTTATTGAAAGTAGACCGCTATTCCCACGTAATGCATTTAGTGTCGCGAGTCGTTGGGCAACTTCGTGATGACTTAGACGCGCTCAATGCATACCAAGCCTGTATGAACATGGGCACCTTAGTGGGGGCGCCAAAAGTCAGCGCGGCCACCCTTATTCGCCACGTTGAGAAAAAGCGTCGCGGTAGCTACGGCGGTGCGGTTGGTTATCTGAACGGTCAAGGCGATATGGATACGTGTATTGTTATCCGCTCAGCTTTCGTGAAAAACAATACAGCCTATATTCAAGCTGGCGCTGGCGTTGTCCACGACTCAATTCCTCAGGCCGAAGCCGACGAAACTAAAGCGAAAGCTCAGGCGGTGATTGGTGCTGTGCGAGCTGCGCTTGAAGAAGAATTTAAGTCGTCAAGCCTCGAGAGTCAGAGCAGTGAGGAAGCACGATGAGCACTGAAATAAACGTAGACGCAAATGCAGGCACAGATTCGGGTATGAACAAGCAACAAACCACCTTATTTTTGCTGGATAACGTAGACTCTTTTACCTACAACTTGGTAGACGAACTCAGAACATTGAATCTAGATATCAAAGTTTACCGTAATACCGTGTCTGCCGACTTATTATTTGAGCGAATGCAGGAGCAAGCGCAGAAAAGCTCGGTGTTGCTGATGCTTTCTCCAGGGCCCGGTGCGCCAAGCGATGCAGGCTGCATGCCTGCACTTTTAGAGAAGGTGGCAGGTACATTCCCTGTAATTGGGATCTGTTTGGGACATCAAGCCATTGTAGAATACTACGGCGGTGTTGTAGGTCGTGCTACGCAGGTGATGCATGGGAAATCCTCTGCCATAACGCATTCTGAAAAAGGCATGTTTGAAGGTTTGCAACAACCGCTGCACGTAGCGAGATATCATTCACTAGTCGCACACTCTTTACCAGATAACCTGACGGCGTGTGCGTCTTGTGTGAACGACGATGGTAGCGAAGCTATTATGGCAGTGTACAACGATACTGATCACATGCTTGGTTTTCAATTTCATCCTGAGTCAATACTGACAGCACAGGGAAGTTTGTTATTAAAACAAAGTATCGATTACTTAACCTCACAAGGAACTGCTCATGCTTAATGCCGCCAAACTACTTGAGCAACTAATGCTGCGAGAATCACTGTCTCAAACTGAATCATTTAGTTTGTTTAATAGTATAATGCACGGTGAGCAAAGCGATGCCATGATTGCTGCTGTTCTCACTTCGCTTAAAATGAAAAAAGAGTCGCCTGGAGAAATTGCAGGCGCAGCCAGTGCAATGGTAGCAAACGCATTGCCCTTCCCTTCGCCCGATTATGAATTTGCCGATATTGTTGGTACGGGGGGTGACGGACATAACACAATTAACATATCGAGTGCGGCGGGCGTTGTGGCTGCTGCATGTGGCGTAAAAGTAGCGAAACACGGTAACAAGAGCGTGTCGAGCAAGTCTGGCTCCGCCGACCTTTTTCGCCAGTTTGGGTTGAACTTAGAGATAAGCCCTGAGCTGTCTCGTCAATGTTTAGATGAAGCAAATTTCACATTTCTTTTTGCCCCCGTCTATCACGCTGGCATGAGATACGCAGCCCCCGTGCGCGCTGCCCTTAAGACACGAACTCTGTTTAATATTTTGGGCCCTTTGGCTAACCCTGCGGGTCCAACTCACGGCGTTTTCGGAGTATACTCACCCGAGTTGCTTGAACCGTATGCAAAAACCCTTATGCTGCTCGGTCAGCATAGAGCGATGATCGTTCACGGCGACGGATTAGACGAGTTAGCGCTTCATGGTGAATCGATTATTTACGACCTTGAGCATGGCGACATTCGAGAACTAACCGTGACGGCAAAAGATTTTGGTCTTTCAAGTTACCCGCTTTCTGCCATCGAAGGTGGAGAGCCTGAAGAAAACAGAAAATATATTCAAGCGGCGTTAAACGGTGAAGGCAAAGAAGCCCACCGCGCAGCAATAGCCATGAACTGCGGAGCATTACTTAAAGTAACCGGAAAGGTTAATAACTTTAAGGATGGCGCAGAAATGGCAATGGAAGCAATGAAAAAAGGTGCGCCCATGCAGGTTTTATCAGTTGTTGCAAAAATTACTCAGGAGGTAGGCACGAATGGCTAATGTGCTTGAGAAAATAGTTGCCGATAAAAGAGAGGAAGTGGAAGCACGAAAAATTGCGCTGCCACTTGAGTCGTTCAAAGCACAGCTAACGCCGTCGCAAAAAAGTCTTTTTGCTGCGCTTAGCGAGCCAAACGCGGGCTTTATTTTCGAATGCAAAAAAGCGTCGCCGTCTAAAGGGCTCATTAGAGAAAATTTCGATTTAGACGAAATTCTTGAAGCTTATACGCCTTATGCTGCCGGCATCTCGGTACTGACCGATGAAAAATACTTTCAAGGTACTTTTGAATACCTGTCTTACGTGACTGAGCGCGTTGCGCAACCGGTGCTTAATAAAGACTTTTTTGTTGACACCTACCAAGTGTATCTTGCTCGTCACTACAATGCCGATGCCGTGCTGTTAATGCTAAGCGTGCTTGACGACACCAGCTACAGAGAGCTTGCTGATGTTGCTGATTCACTCGGTTTAGATATTCTTACCGAAGTAAGCAACGAAGAAGAGATGAAGCGAGCTATCGCTCTTGAAGCGGGCATTATTGGTATAAACAATCGCGACTTGCGAGATTTATCAACCGACTTGGCCACTACCGAGCGGTTGGTTCCTATGCTTGAAAGTGCGACGCACGATTTTGTGGTTATCTCTGAATCTGGCATTTATACCCACGAAGATGTATTGCGATTAGCCTCTGTCTCTCAAGGGTTTCTTGTTGGTAGCGCACTCATGGCGCAAGCTGACCTCCCTCGCGCGGTAAAAACCTTGCTTAACGGTGCAGTGAAAGTATGCGGTCTTACTAGTAAAGAACACGCTGCTATGGCCTTTGAAAAAGGAGCAAGCTTTGGTGGTTTAATCTTTGCTGAAAAATCACCACGATGGGTAAGTAAAGATACAGCATTATCGATAACGCAGTCTGTGCCAGGGGCTTACGTTGGCGTAGTGGTTAATCACGCTATTGATGAGGTTGTCGACCTTGCCGTTTCACTGAATCTATTTGCTGTTCAGCTGCATGGCAATGAAGATAGCGCCTATATCGCAGAACTCGCGAGCAAGTTACCTAAGACATGTGAAATTTGGGTAGCAGTAGGTGTGACCGATAGCATTCCTAACAGTGTGGACAGTCACTTAAATAACGACGCCGTTCATCGCGTACTTTTAGACTGCCAGGTGGGCAAAGCAAAAGGCGGTACGGGTGAGTCGTTTCATTGGTCGTTACTTGACGATATTCAACAAAAGCAAAAAATTATACTTGCAGGCGGTATTAGCCCTGACAACGTTGAAGATGCTATAGCCACAGGCTGCGGCGTACTTGACGTAAACTCTGGTGTAGAAAACGCGCCAGGCAATAAGTCAGCAGAAAAGCTGACCGAACTATTCACGGTTTGCCGCCGCTACTAATATTAAAAACAGGACAACGTATGAACCAACTTGATACAAAATTTGGCGAATTTGGTGGCATGTACGTGCCCGAATTGCTAATACCAGCGCTTGATCAGCTGGAAAAAGAATTCTTAGACGCAAAAGAAGACCCTAGCTTTAACAAAGAGTTTCTATCACTGCTTAAAGACTATGCGGGTCGCCCGACTGCGATGACGCTAACTCGTAATTTAGTGAGCAACCCTAAGGTAAAGCTTTACCTAAAACGTGAAGATTTACTTCATGGTGGCGCGCATAAGACCAACCAAGTGCTAGGACAGGCTTTACTGACTAAGCGCATGGGTAAAAAAGAAGTTATCGCTGAAACAGGTGCTGGACAGCACGGTGTAGCAACAGCACTAGCCTGCGCGTTACTTGGCCTTAAAGCACGTATTTATATGGGTGCTAAAGACGTTGAGCGCCAAGCGCCTAACGTATTTAGAATGAAGCTGATGGGCGCTGAAGTCATTCCTGTGAACGCGGGCTCTGGTACGCTGAAAGATGCCGTAAACGAAGCTATGCGTGACTGGTCTGCAAACTATGATACTGCGCACTACCTATTAGGTACCGCCGCAGGACCACACCCTTTCCCAACAATTGTTCGCGAATATCACCGCATGATGGGTGAAGAAACCCGTGCACAGATTATGGAAAAAGAAGGCCGACTACCTGACGCCGTGGTTGCATGTGTAGGCGGTGGTTCAAACGCGATTGGTATGTTTGCTGACTTTATTGATGAGCCTTCAGTTCGCTTAGTAGGCGTAGAGCCTGCTGGTAAAGGCATTCACACTAAAGACCACGGCGCGACTATTGTAACGGGCACAAAAGGTATATTGCATGGTGCTTACACCTTTATCATGCAAGATAATGAAGGTCAGATTGAAGAAAGCTATTCCGTATCTGCTGGCTTAGATTATCCAGCTGTTGGCCCCCAGCATGCTTATTTGCATGATATTGGCCGCGCAGAATATGTTGCAGCTACCGATGAAGAAGCGCTTAATGCCTTTAAATTGCTGGCCCGCAAAGAAGGTATTATTCCAGCACTTGAGCCATCTCACGCACTAGCTCACGCCTTAAACATGGCGGATGAGGCTGAAGAAGAAACCATTATCGTTGTTAACCTTTCGGGACGTGGCGATAAAGATTTAGAGCATGTAATCAGAGTGTTAGGAGACGATATATAATGGATAGATATGCAGACATGTTCGCTCGTCTTGACGAGAAAAACCAAGGCGCTTTTGTTCCGTTTGTTATGGTGGCAGACCCAGACCTAACTCAATCTGAAGCCATTATTTGCCAGCTTGTAGAAAGTGGCGCTGATGCACTAGAGTTAGGTATTCCATACTCAGACCCAATTGCAGATGGCCCGACAATTCAGGCGGCGAGTATTCGCGCGCTTAGCCACAAAACGAAAGTTGCTGACTGTATGGCGCTGATTTCTCGCGTTAGAGCCAAATACCCTGACGTTCCAATCGGTTTGCTGCTTTACAGCAACCTTGTTATGGCAAAAGGTATTAGCAACTTTTACGAAAACGCTCGCGATTCAGGTGTCGACTCTATTTTGGTTGCTGATGTGCCAATTCGCGAAGCGAAACCATTTCAAGAAGCGGCAGAGAAAACGGGTGTTTCTCAAATTCTTATTGCACCACCTAATGCAACTGATGAGACTATGGAGAAAATTGGTGAGTATTCAAAAGGCTATACCTATTTACTAGGTCGCGCAGGGGTAACCGGCGCCGAGACGGCTGCTAATGTGCCGGCTTCTGAGCTAATTGAGCGCCTTGATAAGCATAAAGCTGCTCCTGCACTGTTAGGTTTTGGTATTTCAACCCCTGAGCAGGTGAAAACCGCTATTGACGCTGGCGCTGCAGGTGCCATCTCTGGTTCAGCCACAGTGAATATCATTGCTGCAAACTTAGGTGAAAATGAAAAGATGCTCAGTGAGCTAGGTAGCTTTGTATCGGCAATGAAAGCCGCAACAACGAAGGGCTAACCACTATGTTATATATGATTTGCGCAACTGATGTGGCAGACAGTTTAGATAAGCGACTTGCTGCAAGACCTGCGCATTTAGAAAGATTGAACGCGCTAAAGGATGAAGGCCGCTTAGTGATAGCTGGCCCCTTCCCTGCTATCGACAGCCCTGATCCTGGCCCTGCAGGTTTTACAGGGTCATTAGTTGTGGCAGAGTTTGATTCGCTGGAAGACGCGCAGGCTTGGGCAGATAGCGACCCGTATATTGAGGCTGGCGTTTATGAAAGCGTTATTGTAAAACCTTATAAGAAAGTATTGCCTTAGTGCTGGATGTTTTCACTGCGTTTCTATGAATGCAGTGATGCAATACCTATAAGCTTGTAGCGTGCTTAACGAAAAAAGCTTGGTGCTTAAGAGTGAATGTTGGAAAACATGTCTTTCTTTTCACCAAGCTTTTTTTATTTCTGCCTTAGGTAAGTGCGCTTTAGGTAAATGCGCTTTAGGTAAATGCGCTTTAGGCCTTTTAACCCCAAAAAATCACAAATTTACTGTGTCGTGATTGCCCATTTCTTCAGGCTGTACGTTTTTCCCTGTTAGCATTTTAAATACGCCCTTTAGAGATGGGTCTGCATCCCAAATTTCCGCGTCATTGAGCTCGAACCTAAGCATCAGAAGGTGTGGATCTTCTTTACCTTTTTCGTACCACGCTTCCACAGGGTTAGACCAATATTTATCAATAATTTCTGGGCGATTTTCAGTCACTAATGTGCCGCGAATACAGGCAAACACATCATGACCTTTAGATGCAAAGTGGATCATTGCCTTTCCACCCTTCGCTATTCTATTTTCCTTAGTGGTGTAAAACCAAAACATGCCGTTGGCTTCACTATCTAACTGGGCATACATTGGTTCTGCATGCATGTCCTCATTCACAAGGCTCACCATAACTTTTGGGCTTTCTGACATTGCCTTCCACATTTTCGTTGTAATATCGCTAGACATATTTCCTCCTAAAGGATGTGTGTAGTGGCGCTAACTCATTTATGTAGTGATGTTAGTTGGCCGTTACACTTGATGTAATTACTGAATTAATAAAATAATACAAAGCATGTGCCATGCCACCACGCAAAATCCACTACTTAAACCCACCTATTAATTTTTTCTCTAAACTAATATCACAACGTAGAAAAACACAGCTTACGCTCTAAAGACCCTTTGCATCGATCCGTTTACGAAGGCAGTGCTATGGGAGTATGGCAGGCATGTATGGCCAGATTGATTCTGAAGATTGACTGTGGACAGACACTCAAACTAACCTCAGATTGATTGAAGGTTAACTCCTATAAACTAGCTATACCCGCGAGTAAATCTTTCAGGCTTGGTCAATCATTGGAATCCGTAGTCTTGTGAGCAGATTGATTGTGCAGATTGATTGTGGACAGACACTTAAATTTTCTTTGGTAATTAGTAGTGGGGAAAAAGTGGACAGTCACTCAAAGTCTCGTATTGAGTGTCTGTCCATTGTTCATACTTTTATCAATATGGCACCATACTTTGAGTGACTGTCCGCTTTCAACTGTCCCCTTTCGGCACAGTTTCACAATCTAACGAAAATAAGTGTCTGTCCTCTTTTCATTCTATTACCGACTAGCTCGATGCCTAATAGGCTACTTGTGTACAGTCTTCTCATCACGAGGTAAACTCATTATAGATTCAGGATAGGTTCATCATTGTCTTTTATAATCAGATAAATTAGTGAGCCTGAGCACATCTTTTCATAGTGAGGTTTTATGTGGTTATCGCTTAGAGCAGCAATGTTTAGCGTTATATTTACACTGTTGAGTGTAAATAGCGCCTATGCTCAGCAAAGTACAAGCGGTGAACTGTCAAAAAGCCAAGCCGCTTCACGAGCCAGTAGTGCCGAAAATGGTCGCGTATTGAAGATTGAGCAAACCTCGACAAAATACCGCGTAAAGGTACTAAAAAAGTCTGGCCGAGTTGTTTCTGTGGAAGTTGATAAACGTTCAGGTAAAGTTAAAAAGTCTAAAGACAAGGGTTAACATGCGAATTTTAATAGCTGAGGATGATAGTAGACTTCTAACGCAACTTGATGCTCTCTTACAGCAAAACGGATACAGTGTTGACCTTGCAGATAATGGGGAGCACGCCCTATTTCTCATAAAGGAATACAGGTACGATTTAGCAATAATCGATATAGGTATGCCAAAACTAGATGGCTTTGAAGTAATTCGCCAAGCTCGCAAAGATAATATAGCCTGCCCTATTCTAATATTAACAGCTCGTGACAGATGGCAGGAAAAAGTAGAAGGCCTTGATGCTGGCGCTGACGACTATTTAACTAAACCGTTTCATAACGAAGAGCTCCTCGCACGAGCTAAAGCTCTCATTCGCAGAGCTTCCGGCCAAGCCAACCCTACTATACAATTTGGCCCATTATCCTTAAATACGGTGTCTGAAGAGCTTTGCGTCAATGATAAATCTTTTGATCTGACTGCTTACGAATATAAGGTTATGGAGTATTTGATGATGAACCCGCAAAAGGTTGTCTCAAAAACCGAGCTTACCGAACATATTTACGATCAGGATTTTGATTTAGACAGCAATGTCATTGAAGTATTTATTGGACGACTTCGCAAAAAACTCGACCCTGACGGAAGCTTAAAGCCTATTGAGACTTTAAGAGGCCGAGGTTATCGGATAAACCGTAGCTTATGAGGCAACTATCACTTCGCGTAAGAAGTGTATTATTGGCAATAACTCTTCTTGCGTTATTCGCGCCTTTTACCGTGATCATTTTAGAAGAGGCGTTTACTGAAAGCCTCACTGAAGCCAAGATGAGTGAATTGCGCCTAATGAATTTAGGGTTGCTATCAGCTTTCGAATTAGAAGGTGATAACCCCTTTATGCCTGACTTGCTCTTTGAAGAGCAACTCAACTTACCCGGTTCAGGGTACTTAGGCATCATTGTTTTTCGCGACCGTGTTATCTGGCAATCGGCATCTGCATTAGAATACTTTCTCACACCGCCAAATTTTGATGTGCCCGTTGGCAACGAACTTTTTACCGACACTTATCATCCTAGTTTTGATAAAGGTGAGGAGTATTTTGTTTACGCCTTTACTGCTGAATTTTTATCGAGCAAAGATTTCGAACCCGTTCACTTTTATATATTCAACGACAAACTGTTGTTCGAAAAGGAACGCAAAACCTTTTTAGCGACTACTTGGCAATGGATAAGCACCTTATGTATTGCCCTCCTTATTTTTATTATCACAGGTATCAGCGTGTTATTAGTCCCCGTTAGAAAACTAATAGACGAAATTTCACTCGCCTCCAAAGGTAACAAAAGTGAACTCGACAACCACTACCCTGCAGAGTTCGACTCACTTAAACACTCTATCAACGAGCTTTTGTATTTTGAGGCCGCGCAGCGAAAACGCTATAAAAATAGTTTGGGAGATTTAGCCCACAGTTTAAAAACGCCCCTTGCTGTTGCTTCAAGTAGTGAAGGCCTTCAGCCAGAAGTAAAAGAATCACTAGCGCAAATTGATAAGATAATTCAGCGTCAGCTAAAGCGCGCTAGCGCCGGCAAAGTGGGATGGCAAGCGTCCATCGCTATAGAACCGATACTGTTAAAAATAGCTGACGCCATGGACAAAGTTTACCAACACAAACAACTTTCAATTGACATTGATGTGGCTGACTCGTATCTATTTAAGGGAGACGACACCGACCTGTTAGAGCTCTGTGGTAATCTTTTAGATAATGCCTGTAAAGCGGCTCAGTCACGAATTCGGGTGCAGGTAACGTCTGATTCCAATTGGCTAAAACTCTCGTTTGACGATGATGGCCCTGGAATTGCTGATGACAAAAAACAGTTTTTATTGGAAAGAGGTACTCGGTTAGACACTTACACAGAGGGCCAAGGTATTGGTTTAGCACTAGTGAGCGACTTGGTGTCTATTTATGAGGGTAAATTGCGCATTGAGGACAGTGACCTTGGCGGCGCCCGCATCATCATTCAATTTCCTAACCACTAATTCTTTGCGTTGAAATAGCGCGGACCATCCCCTAGGTAAAAATACGTGTCTGTCCGCTTTTGGTTCAGCTTTGAATTAAGTGTCTGTCCACTTTTGAATTTAATTGTTCCAATAAAGGCTATGCGTTTTTTTCGTTCCCTTCGCTTGAAAGCAATACGGCTAGCCATTTACTTTCTTCTCTCGACTCAAGAGCAATTTTCACAACCATGGTGAGCGGAACGGACAGCAACATACCAACGGTTCCTAATAGCCAGCCCCAAAAGATCAATGAGAGAAAAACGACCAAGGTAGAAAGCCCCATTCCTTTACCCATCAGTCGCGGCTCAACCATATTTCCCATGATGGTATTCACCAGTAAAAAGCCGAGTGCGGCGAAACCAGCAGAGGCAATACCATACTGAACAAACGCAATAAGCACGGCAGGCACTGCGGCAATGATAGAGCCAATGTTAGGGATGAAATTAAGCATAAAGGCGAGCACTGCCCACAGCATGAAGTGGTCTACGCCCATCACGTAAAGCCATGTTCCGATAATGATACCCGTCCCTAAACTTACAACGGTTTTAATGGCTAAGTAACTGTTTACTGAGCGAATAAAACGGTCTATGTGCTGTAACTTCATATCCGGGTCTGATAGAGCAATATGCAAGCGTCTCGGTATACTATCAGCCTCAAACAGCATAAAAATAACCGTAAGAAGAATGAGGAAAAGGTTAGACAGGACGCCTCCCATGCCACTAATAAAGTTAGTCGCGACAGACATCGCTGTTGCAGGGTCTAGATGATTAGCAATAAGCTCACTGTTAATGTGAATATTGAAATCGGCTAATTTAGCAACAACCCACTCAAACTCAGAATCAAGTTTGCTTCTATATTGAGGCAGGTTTTCTCTGAACTCCGCCATCGATTGACCAACCAGGCCAGCCAAGAGGAATCCGAAAACAACAATAAGTAGTATAACAAAAGAGATAGACAACCATTTTGGAACGCCAAAACGCGACGTCCAGTGAATAATTGGACCGCATGCTATTGCAATAAAAACGGATAAGAAAAAAGGCACCATAATGGCACTTGCTGATTTAACACCAGCCATAACAACAACTAAGCACGCTAACACAACGAGACTTTTTGCTGTTGACGATCGTAGTTCCATAGACATTGTGTGCTACATTCCCAAATAAAACAGCAACACTTTACAACGACTTATAATCAACTACAAACAAGAGACTGCAATGAATTTCAACCTTGCCACTATTAAAATCAAAAATTTACGTCTTCGCACCTACATCGGTATTAACGAAGACGAAATAAAGAACAAACAGGACGTTGTGGTAAACGTAAAGATTGATTACGACGCTGCAAAAGCTACCGACACTGATGATATGAGTGACGCGCTTAACTATAAAATTATCACCAAAGCGATAATAAAGCTTGTTGAAGACAATCGCTTTTCACTTTTGGAAAAGCTTACCGCCGATGTACTAAGCATCGCGTCAGAACACAGTTCTGTGCGTTATGCTCAAGTTGAAGTCGATAAGCCACACGCATTGCGATTCTCTGACTCAGTGTCGCTAACACTTTCTTGCAACAAATCTGAATAGGCAATTCAGCAGGGAGTTATGTCTTGAACATTCTTATTACCGGCGGCACTGGATTAATTGGCAGCACGCTTATCAAAAAGCTTAGCGATGAGCATAGCTTTACCGTTATCTCTCGCAACGAAGCAAACGCCAAGCAAACGCTGGGCGCTCATACCAACGTGCTTGGCAGTGTGGCTGATATAAAAGATATTGGCGTGTTCGATGCTGTGATCAATCTTGCTGGCGAGCCTATAGCCGACAAACGGTGGACAGACACTCAAAAGAAAATTATTTGCGATAGTCGCTGGCACATAACGACCCAGCTTGTCGCCAAAATAAATAGTAGCGATAATCCGCCAAAGACGTTTATCTCTGGCTCCGCCATTGGCTTTTATGGCAGGCAGGGAGAAAAGGTAGTTACCGAAGATACCTCGCCACATAAAGAATTCACGCACGATTTGTGTGAGAAATGGGAAAGTATTGCCACTGGCGTAGATAGCGAAAAAACCCGTGTTGCCATTTTACGCACTGGCGTTGTACTCGCTGAGAATGGCGGCGCGCTTGAGAAAATGGCGTTGCCATTTAAACTAGGTGTGGGTGGGAGTTTAGGAAGCGGACGTCAGTATTTATCGTGGATCCACCTTGACGACATGGTCAACGCAATAGAGTTTCTACTCAATAATGAAAACTGTTCTGGGCCGTTTAACCTCACCGCACCCGAACCAGTAACGAACAAAACGTTTTCTAAGCAACTAGCCAAAGCATTGTCTAGACCTTGTTTGTTTTTCGTTCCCAGCTTTGTGATGAAAATTGCCATGGGTGAATCATCAACAATGTTACTAGAGGGGCAAAATGTAATACCTGATAAGCTGATTAAAGCTGGGTACTCATTTACCTACCCTACCGTATACAGTGCCCTTAGCGCTATCTATTGATAACTGACTTCTGACTGGCAAAATAAAAACACTGACATTTCTATAGAGCTTCCTAGATTTAAACGGGAAGCTTTCGCTGGATTCCATAGAAAATTAACAGCGGACAGTCACTCAAATTAATTTGAGTGACTGTCCGTTTTAATTTCTAATTAATTACCCTACTACTGTTCGTGCTATTCGCACTAAGAACATCCCTGTCCGCAGAGTAATCAAAATTAAACCATTTTGCGTAGCATCTCTCCGGTATTAAGCGTAAGCAAACGCCAGCAGCCTATAGCTCCAAGAATACCTACAACCAGAGCACCAACAGCAGGTGCAACCAACCAATACTCTAAGTGCAAACTGGCCGTCATTTGAAATACGCTTGTTTGCAGCATATACAAACTTAGCTCGTTTGCCAGTGCTGCCATAAAGCCCGCTACGGTACCAATGATAAGGAATTCAAACACCACGCTTTTACGAATTAAACTGCCTTTAGCACCTAATGTTCGCAATATTGCAATCTCTTGTCGGCGCTCATCCATACTTGCCTGTACTTGAGCTATGAGCACTAAGCTGCCTGCCATAAGCACTAGCACTAAAATGAACTCAACTGCCACAGAGACTTGCTCCACTATATCTCTCAGTTGATTAATACGAGCATCCACATCAAACATCGTCACAGACGCAAATGGTTTGAGCAACTTGGTAAGCTCTGCCTTTCGCTCCGTTGGTAAGTAAAAGCTCGTAATATAGGTAGGACTAAACGCCTTCATTGCATCTGGGTGTATCACAAAGAAAAAGTTAGGCTGCATCGTTTGCCAATTTACTTTGCGAACGCTAGTTACTTTCGTTTCAACTATCTCGCTACCCACGTTGAAGCTTAGCAAGTCGCCCATTTTTATATCTAACCTTTCGGCAACGCCCTCTTCCACCGATACTGGAAACCAGCCTTCAGAGTATGTGGAATCAACATTACCATGCCAAATACCTTCTATAACCTCGTTTTCTTTTTGCAGCGTGTTGCCCCATGTAAGGTTTGCTTCTCGGCCTAATCCTCTTCGCCCTTCGTTAGATGATTCTTCCTCTTTAGACACTTCGGTATTAACCCCTTCACCATTTACCGAAACGAAACGGCCTCGAGTAACGGGGAAAAACTCATTGATATCAAGATTTTGATCAGCGAAGTGTCTGTCCAACCTAGCTTGATTATCGGGTGTGATATTAGTTAGAAAGTAATTAGGCGTACCCTCTGGCAACTGTGCGCGCCACTGAGACACCATGTCATTTCGCATCACAAGTACCACAAGCAGCAGCATGATAGTAATTGAGAAGCTGATAAGCTGCACACTATTGTCCATGGCTCTTCGCTTAATACGCGCCCAAGCAAGCTGCCACGGCCCCATTTTGCCATTCCCTAATTTTCGACCCAACGCAATAAGGAAATAGGTAGCAACTAGGAGCCCCGCTACTAACGCCGCGCCAGAAGCAAAAAGGATAACGCTTATTTTTAGGTCTTGGCTATACATCCACATAAGAGCAAAAATAGCGCCGCCAGAAGCCACAAATTGAATACTTCTAGAACGTAAATTGGCATCGAGATCTTTTCGTAACACGCGTAAAGGCGGCACAGAAAAAAGCTGAAGCAGCGGATATAAAGAGAACAAAACGGCACAGGTTGCCCCTGTGGCAATGGCGATAACCACTGGGCGCCAGTGCCATACGTTTAACGACACGTCTACCCTATCGGCAACTAAAGACACAACAATGTGTTGGCCAATAAAGCCAATAATCAACCCAATGGCGATTCCTAACAACGTGATAAAGAGTATTTGAATTAGATACACCTTGCGGATTGTTTGCTTTGTTGCGCCTAAGGTTTTCATGATTGCAACAGGGTCAAAATGACGCTGTGCATATCGCTGAGCAGCTACGGCAATCGACACTGCCGCTAAAACAATAGCGAGTAGACTGGCAAGCAAAAAATATCGTTCAGCACTGGCTACCGAGCGACCAATAGCTGATTCGTCGTCTTCAACAGTGCGCCATGAATGTAGGTCATCATTTAGTTGAGGAAGAAGCCACGAGGTATAACCTTTTACGTTACTGGTATCGCCTGCAAAATAGCTGACGTAGCGAGCTCGGCTCCCTGGCCCTGTTATCTCAGCGGCCTCCAAATCATCTAAGTTCATCAATACTATAGGATCGGTATTAAACACGCTGAATCCAGCATCTGGGATATCAGACAGCACGCGGGTTACGGTAAGCTTTACCTCGCCAATATCAATAGCGTCGCCCACATTGAGCTTGAGCGTTTGAAAGAGCCTAGACTGAACCCAGGCTTCGCCGGAGGCCGGTAATGCGTCTATATCCTTTTTTGCGCCAAAAGGGGCGTCTGCCACGCTCACCATTCCTTTTAGCGGGTAGTTGTTATTCACAGCACGTAAGTCTACAAGGGACATTGCATCGCCTTTAAACACCATAGAGCGAGTTGAAACTTGTTTGGCGGTATCAAGCCCCTCATCTTTCGCTTTTAACAGCCACGTTTCATCAACTGGCTTATCGGAGCGAAGCTGGGCATCAGCAGCGATAAACGCTGCTGAACGGGATTTCAATGCGCCTTGTAAACGTTCACTAAAAAGAGACAGAGAAAGGACCGCACCTACCGACAGCACTATGGCAAGCAAAATAATAGTGAGTTCGCCCCGTCGCGCCTCATGCTTAAAGAGTCGCCAAGCGAGATTAAACGTCATAGGCATTTAGCTCACCTCACTAGGCGATGTGGATGAGGGCGTCGTTTCTTTTAGCTCACCGGCGTGCATGGTGAGCTGCCTATCGCAGTGCGCCGCCAATTCGTTGTCATGCGTTACTAAAACCAGCGTGGTGCCTGTATTTCGATTTAACTCAAAAAGAAGTTCTTCAATTTTATCGCTATTTTTAGCATCTAGGTTGCCGGTAGGTTCGTCGGCAAATAAAATTTTTGGTGAAGTGATAAATGCCCGTGCAATGGCAACGCGCTGCTGCTCTCCACCAGAAAGCTGATTAGGAAAATGATGCGCACGATGGGCTAGCCCAACTTGCTCTAGTATTTTCATCGCCAATTCTTTCGGTTTATCAAGGTTTGAGATTTCTGCAGGTAGCATCACATTTTCAAGCGCCGTTAAACTTTGAACCAGCATGAAGCTTTGGAAGATAAAGCCTACTTTACTGCCTCTTAAAACTGCCCGCTGCTCCTCATCCATCGTATGGAGTGCTTCATTATCGAGATAGATTTCACCACTCGTCACTTCATCCAGGCCAGCTAACAGACCAAGAAGCGTTGATTTTCCGGAGCCTGACGCACCAATAATTGCAACGGACTCACCAGACTTGACTTCAAAAGAGATTGGCTGAAGGATCTGTAGCGAACCTTCACTCGTATTTACTGTTTTCGTTACCGTGCTTGTTTTTATCATAAGGGGTCATCAATTTGTTCGTAAGTTATCGTCAAATTATCGCGATTTTATTCATTGTTTTAATACCGTTTCAGGCGCTTTCAGATCAAGAAAGCCCATCACAGAATGCAGAAGAAGCGACATTGCTCATTGTTGGAGACAGTTTGTCGGCAGCCTACGGTCTTCAACAAGAACAAGGCTGGGTTAGTTTGTTACAAAAACGCTGGCAAGACGACAACATTCCGATTGATATTGTAAATGCTGCGGTGAGCGGTGAAACGACAGATGGAGGACTTGCCAGGTTGCCACGTCTTATTGAGCAGCATAAGCCAACTCACATTTTTATCGAGCTTGGAGGAAATGATGGGCTTCAAGGTCACGATATAACGAAGATCAGGAATAACTTGGACTCGCTAGTTCAGGTTGCTCAGCAAAGTGACGCCACTGTTTTTTTACAGCAAATGCAGATACCGTCGAACTACGGCAAACGATATACCACTATGTTTATGGAAAGCTTTGACACTATTGCAAACAAATACTCGATAGCATTAATACCGTTTTTTCTTGAGACTATCGCACTTAACGAGTCAATGATGCAGAACGATGGGATCCATCCAAATGCTGAGGCACAGCCGAAAATAGCTGAGCTTATGGACAGTAATTTACGAAGTTTAATTATAGCTGAGTAATATTTGTGCTACGTTCTATTAATAGAATTAACTAACATAGGGGCATTATGGACATTTCTTCAGTAAATTCGTCGCCGGTGTCTACAATTTTAGAATCGACGCCACAAGCACCACAGCGCCAAGAACAGCGCAGTGAGCAGACCAATCAGGTTAGTGAATCTAGAGCGTCTAACGAGACGTCCTCAAATACTAGCGATAGTCGTTTGGGTAGCCGTGTTGATGTGTTTGCGTAATTAAATTTGTACTACATTTAAAAACTACAGTGGACAGACACTCGTTTTACAATGAGTGTCTGTCTACTGTTGCTGCGCCGTAACTACAACATGCTTCTATCGATTGCCCTCCTTTTCCCCGACTTCGTTTTATAAACCACAAAAAACAAGCCAATCCTGCTCTAAAGCTCAGTTCACATCCCACATTTTTTATTCATAATACCAAGAAAATATTGGGATATGGATATGCCTTTACCACGCTACAAGCAAATCAACACAGACATTACTCCTTATTATCATTGCACCTCACGTTGCGTAAGACAGTCGTTTTTGTGCGGTAGAGATAAGCGTACGGGAGTCAACTATGAGCACAGGAGAAAGTGGATTACAGATAGATTACATAAATTATCTCAAGCTTTTGCCATCGATTTATGTGCTTATGCCGTTATGCACAATCACATTCATGTAGTGCTACACATCGCAAAGGGACGTGCTGATGGCTGGTCGATGGATGAAGTGTTATTGCGATGGAGAATGTTTTATAAATGTCCTCCGATTGTTCAGCGATATTTAGATGATCAACATCAGGCGTTCACTGAAAAAGAGAGTGATAAAATTAAATCACTGTCAGTTCAGTACAGAGAAAGACTACAAAGCATAAGTTGGTTCATGCGGCTATTGAATGAATACATCGCAAGAAGAGCGAATAAAGAAGATGAGTGTACTGGTTACTTTTGGGAACGGCGATTTCGCTCTCAGGCTATATTAGATGAAAAAGCGCTCGCTGCGGTCATGGCCTATGTCGACCTAAATCCAATTAGAGCGAATATCGCAACATCTCTTCAAACCTCTAAACATACCAGTATTCATTATCGAATGAACGCGCAAAGAGTGAGAAAAACGCCAAAGTACCTGATGGTATTCAGCGATCAGGCGATAAAAACACAGCCACATTTACCATTCAACTATCACGACTACATATCACTGGTAGAAGCGACATTTAAAGCTCATAGAGATAAATGCACACGCACGATACCTAAATTGCCTCATGGCTTACTGTCTAAAATAGGGATGGACCAAGAAAAATGGCGCCTATTAACCAGTCGCTTTGAAATATTCTTTTCAGGCCCGGTGGGCAATGAAAGCAAAATGCGTAAATTTGCGGACGGATGTAAGAGAGGCTCAAGGCCAAATGTAAAAAACGCTATCAAATATCTGTCTTAAAATGAAAAGCTGCACTTAGAGTAAATAAATATAAGTGCGGCTTTCCATCTAAGGTTATTCAATATTACTCAACACGCTCATACTGCGACGGGTTGGTATGTTTCTTTTGTTGCAGCGACATATATCTATCACGCAACTTCGTTTGCCTAGATTCCATTTTAATGGCCTTACCGCCAATGAAAATCGACTCAGCCGCTTCTGTTACCTCTAGCGGATCACCAGACCAAATAACAACGTCTGCTCTTGCGCCTTGGCGCAGACTTCCTACTTCCTTTTCAAGACCAAGAATTTTCGCAGGTACGCTTGTCAGACTTGCTAACCCAGTCTCATGAGGCAAACCGTTTGCAACGGCATTACCGGCATGTTGCGCCGCCAAACGAATATTATGCGTATCCATGCCTATCGCGATTTCTACACCAGCTTCATAAAGTCGAGCAGCATTAGTTAAGGTAGCGCCCATTTGGTCAAACCCACCTGGTAAGTTGTATTCTGGGTCGATAATAACCGGAATATTAGCACCAGCAAGTTCCTTCGCTACTCTCCATGCTTCAACACCGTGCACAAGTACTACGTTAATCGACGAGTGTCTGTCTTTAAAGGCAATAACCTGTCGAATATCGGCAGCCCTATCAGCTCGCATAAACAACGGCATGTCTCCAGCAACCACTCTTTTCAGCGCTGCCACGTCTAAACGCGAATTTATGCCATACCATGATTTTTCAGGCGAGAGGTTATCACTTGCTTGCTTCGCTTCTTCAAAAACTTTATCGAGCATTACCCATAGTGACGCTCTAGAGCCCCCTGACAATTCCGCGCCATCGCTGCCCGCGTCCACTGTCATAAACGCGCCAGATTTTAAAACGGGTGTCTGTCCACTTTTAAATTCGCTAGCATTTGCGCTATTACCGTCTAGGCGATGCCCCTCAAGATTGATCACCGCGCCTTGACCGCCAAACAGATAGTCGCTTCTATTCAGGGTGGTGGCAGCCGAGGTAATCCCCTCTAAACGGGTGATCGCGATAAGCGAACTGTCTGGGTTTATTGCGTATTGAACATCAAGTGCAGCGCCGGTTTTTGATATAGGTGTAATCTCAATGCTGGCATCCACCACACCAGACGATGAAGACACTTCAACCAAGCCTAGCGATGTTAAAGCACCAATGAAACCAGGAGTAATCACTTTACCGCTTGCATCTATGACTCGGTAGCCATCAGGCACGTCACCGTTAGCTAACACCGAATCTATAAGGCCATCTGACAACAACACAGTGCCATTTTCTATCACACCTTGAGATGTCATGGTGTGTACCTCACCGCCTACAATGGCAATGTTTTCAGCATGAGCATAAGATGTCATTGTTAGCGCGGCTAATAATACTATTAACTTTTTCATTTGGTATCTCCCTCCCCCACTTGACCTAACTCGAAGTCACTTACCGGCCATGACGTACTATCGCTCAGTGAATACGCAAGTCCACCGTCTATATAAACATGCTCAGCTTTGGCATAAGTCGAAAATGGGTTACCGTTCCATAACACCACATCAGCTTGTTTGCCCTTTTCTAACGAGCCCGTCTTATCAAATATTCCTAACGATTTGGCAGGGTTAGCTGAAAGCCAAGTCCACGCATCTTTCATCGGAATATCAAGACCTGCTCGTTTGCCGTCTGACCATGCTTTGGCAGCTTCTTGGTTCAATCTCTGTATCCCCAAGTCACTATCAGAATGAACAATGGCACAGGCACCTGCGGCGTGCACTGCGGGAATGTTTTCCCTAATGCCGTCATAAGCTTCCATTTTAAAGCCCCACCAGTCCGCCCACATCGCTGAACACACGTTATTTTCTTTCAGCTTGTCAGCAATTTTATAAGCCTCAACAGCGTGATGAAAGGTACCAATCTGATAATCAAACTCTTGCATTACGTCCATCATTACCGTCATCTCATCAGCCCGATAACAATGCATGTGCACACGAATATCGCCATTGAGTACGCCCGCTAACGTTTCAAGCTTTAAATCTCGTTTGGGCGCTTTAGCGTCTTTGCCCGCCTCATAATCAGTCTCATACTTGTCCCATTTTCGCATGTAGTCTTGTGCATCAGACCAAGCCTGTCGATAACCTGCAACGTTCCCCATGCGAGTCATGGGGCCGCCTTTTTGGCCATAAACCCGCTTGGGATTTTCACCACACGCCATCTTCATTCCATAGGGAGCATCGGGAAATTTCATATCTTGCATCGTTCTATTGGGAACGTTTTTTAATACTACTGAGCGGCCGCCAAAAAGGTTGGCTGAGCCAGGTAGAATTTGTAGCGACGTAACACCGCCAGCCAGTGCGCGCCCAAAACCTGGGTCTTGAGGCCATACCGAATGCTCTGCCCATACTTGTGCGGTCACTGGGTTTGTCATTTCATTGCCGTCGGAGTGCGAGCGTGTAGATGGCGAAGGGTATACGCCCAAATGACTGTGGTTGTCGATAATGCCAGGAGTAACCCACTTATCAGTACCGTCAATGACAGCTGTTTCATCAGGCACTTCGAGTGTCTGTCCGCTTTCAGCTAGTGCTTGAATTTTACCGTCTGCAAAATAGATGCTGCCATTTTCTATGCGATTACCCACACCATCTAATATGGTGACATTGGTGATAAGCGTTGGCTGGCCTTCTATAGGCGTATAAGTGCTTGGATAAGGGTTTGGATCTATGGTGACCTTTGGCGACTTAGCGTTATCGTTGTCGGCTTGTTTACTGCATCCTGCTGTTAGCAAAGTCATAGTACAAGCCAACAGAAGCGTCAGCTTCGTTGGTGTTAGTTTCATGTGTACCCCAGAGCAATTGTTGTGATTTTATTGATTATGGTTTTATAGATAAGGACACAACGTTTGCGTTATGTCGTTCTCTGAGAGTAGACAAGTGAGTCACTAAAACCAAGTAGCTCTGGGATAAACCCTCTGTTTACTGGGAAGACTGACGAGCTAATACGTCAACAATATCTTGTGAGTTGGTAAGACGTCTTATGTCGTTGAAAAGAATGTCTGCTTCAGGGTACTGTCTTTTTAAATAGCCACACCACTGTTTAATTCTATTTGGGTAATACCGTCCCTTATCGCCAAAGATTTCATAACCCGAATATTGGATAAGTAGCGCTGCCAATTCCGGCCACGGCATAGGGCTATCGCCAAATTTTATCGCCCGTGCAAGGTTAGGCATAGCGAGAGCGCCTCGACCAACCATTAGGTTGATACAATCAGATTGTTCTTGGCATTTTTGGGCGTCATCAGCATTCCATATTTCACCATTTGCGACCAACGGAATATTGGTGTGCTGCTTAATTTTCGCTATCCAATCCCAGTATGCTGGCGGTTTATAGCCCTCTGTTTTAGTACGGGCATGCACCACCAGTTCTGAAGCGCCGGCTTCTGTTATAGCAATGGCGTTATCAACGGCTAGTGATTTGTCTTCAAACCCTAAACGAATTTTTGCCGACACCGGAATATGTTGCGGTACGGCGTCTCGCACTGCCTTTACAATGTCATATAGCGTCTGAGTTTCTTTTAATAGTACTGCTCCGCCCTTACTTTTGTTGACAGTTTTAGCAGGGCATCCAAAGTTTAGATCGACTCCGGGAGAGCCAAGTTCAACAGCAGTTTCAGCGTTTTCTGCTAACCATTGTGCGTGCTGCCCTAATAGCTGAACACGCACAGGCACACCTGACGCAGTCTTGCCATCTGTATGAAGTTCTGGACAAATTTTATAAAAGGTCTTTTTAGGTAGCTTTTGGTCAACAACGCGAACAAATTCCGTCACACATTGATCAAATCCGCCAACGCGGGTCAACATGTCTCTCATTAGATGGTCGACTACCCCTTCCATCGGGGCCAGCATTATTTTCATTCGAAATTGAGCTCAAGATAAGTAAGAAAAATCGGCGCGAGTTTATCAAAAAGGTAGGCTGGTCGCTATGCGGCTAAAGTTAATAATATTTTCCCCGGCACACGTAGACCTAAGAGGTGCCCAAGAAGTGGCTTACATATACCGATTCGAAGCGTTTGAGGAAAAAGATGAGCGTTTTAAATAGAACGAGTGTCTGTCCGCTTTAAGCTCCGCACTTTAGGATACGAGTGTGTGTCCACTTTAAGCTCACTTAAGCTAATCAGTATCTTCGAAGGTGTTGAGTCGCTGGAATACCGCATTTTTTTGCTCAAGGGTGTATGACGCCCAATTTACAATCTCATCTATAGTTCTATTGCAGCCAATACAGATATCATCATCAGTGAGTTTACACTGCGCTTTACAAGGAGATATGGTGTTATTCATTCTACTACTTTATTCAATATGGTTACTGTAACTTTTTTGTGGCCGCTATATTCGCTAGCGTGTTCTCTGATAGCTCTTTATTCGACCATAGACAAACATAACAACCGTAGTGCGCCTCAAGGTATGCAGAAAACTCTGAGTCTGTTTGACAATTATGTCTTACTAAAGACTGTTTATTACCGTCATAAATGACTGCTGAAAAAGTAAACACAATGAGCCTCCTCTGAAAGAAGGCTCAATATACATCTAGACGTCTAAACGTTCAAGCGTCCAAATATAAATATGCGCGTTACCGTATCGTTAAAGCTATATTATAAAATCAAGTGCAGCACATACCGCCGCCACTTGCGCATCGTTACAATTTTCTGGCGTAGCGTTATCACTGTCTGGATACACTTCGGTTGTGGTAACAAAGTTTGCATCTGTCATTCCACCGCAAAGAAAAAGAGATTTCTTGTCGTAACAAATAACCCCTTCACTCACGACGTCAGCACCTATAATTTTTCCACTTTCATCAGGTGGCGCTATGTGAGTAACGCCTTTAACAGCCTCGATGACGGCTTGTTGGAAAGCAAGCTGCGGGTTTGGTGTATTCGCTACCGTATAGAACCCATCTGGTATGTTCCAGTTGTCGTGATCAGTCCCATCGCGAGCTGCTAACGCGGGCCTAAATTCACTATTATCTGTATCAGTAGTCTCATGCAAGTCGATATGCAAAGAGAGATCTGTCTTTAACGACGTTACAAACTGCATCAACTGCTGAGATTCAGGTGCTGGTGAATCAGGATAAAAAGAACGATTCGGATCGATAGCTAGCGGGTTCCATCTGTTGATTGTTTCGTAGGCCCATGGACTAACACAGGGCACTACAAAAATGTTAACGCTTGCGGCATAATTTGATAGTTTAGTTTCAATAAACTTTAATGCGCCTTGCACACCGCTCGTTTCGTAGCCATGTACACCGCCTGTGACTAACGCAGATGGTTTGGAACTGTCAAATGATGTAGGCACTACTGCATACAATGGGTAGCGCGCTTCATCATAGGGTAATGCGCCGTATTGCTGTAACCTGAAACCTTCGGGAATAATGTTTTGTAACTTAGTAAACACTTCCTCTTTTACACTGCGCTTTACGCTTTGCTGCTCATACCACTGTGCTTTTTCTTTCTCGCCCCACGGTTTTCCCGCAGTGCCGATTGAATAATTTTGCATAATAGCCTCTTTGCTCTTCATCTTATCAATAGCGTTATGATATCACCTGTATTTCCTAAAGTATGTGATACAGCACACCCAACTGGGCACTCGCAGTAACCCTGACTGTAAACCGAATACATTTTTGTGCACTTAACGTTACCTTCTTCAAAGTGCTTCCCGTTAAATAAGGCACAATGAAAGCTTAAATGAAAGCGGACAGACACTCGTTTAAAAATGCGCGTTTAAAAATGGACAGACACTTTCTTTTCCCCTGAGATAGCGGGAGCGAACCGGAGTGGACAGACACTCAAAATATTCAAACTCCTTCATCCAGAAGCAAGAGCATAATACCGTTGGTGTAAGGTTAATGTAGATTAGAAGAGTCAAATAAAAAGCAGAAATGGATGGAATTGAGGGGTAACGTTATTGAAAACAGTGAACGACGATAGAGAGGTTTTACACCTGTCTCTTATACACATCTGACGCTGCCGACGAATAGAGAGG